>JAEEGJ010006172.1_pt1 | contig 36359 bp, 33 predicted proteins | sample 8958761 | NCBI WGS metagenome assembly JAEEGJ01 (sample SAMN16246546, study PRJNA631951) | gut metagenome | biome: gut microbiome; feature: rumen; material: RS-attached | host: Bos | place: Iran: Karaj | collected 2018-10
AGGCTGTTGAGGATGTCGTCCGCCGGGTCGTTGAGGTCCAGGCGCGCGCGGCGTTCCCTGGTGGAGGCCAACTCGTCGAGTTCGTCGTCCTCGAAGGCCGCGAGGACGAGCGAGACCACCTTGTCGTGCGGGAGCGCGTTGGCAATCGGGGAGAAGAAGTCCGAGTCGCGGACGGGCTCGTCGAGGTTCTTGACCATGTTGCCCCAGTACTCGCAGATTTTGCGGTCGATGTAGGTATGGGTGACTTTCTTGAACTGTGCCATTGTCGGTTCCTTTTCTCATTTGGTCCCCCTGCGCGGCCAACCGGCCGCGCAGGGGGATGTTTGATTGACTAGTTGTATTTACTCGAGTGCTTCCATTCCTGCGTTATTTTCCATTGCCTTGCGCTGGCGCTCCGCGCGCATCTTGCGGCGTTTCGCCTTCGCCTTGAGGATTTTCCACGCCTCTGATTCTGAGACGTTGTAGACCTTCATCACCAGCTCCATCTCGTCTCTGCCCTGCTTTGCGGATATGTTGGCTGAATCCTGTGGCGCGGCGCAGATGCGCGGGCCGTCGAAATTGGTGTCGAACATTTCAAAGTCATCACTCATATTCTGTGTCTCCCTTGCTGTACAAGTTGATGTTCAGTCCTGTGAAAAGGGACATTACTATTCTATGCCGGAATTCGGGAAAGTTAATAGCAGGTGTAAAAAATATCTGCTTGCGTAACCCGACACTTTTCAGCTACACTTATTCTGGATTCGGAACGCATGAATAATCCAATTGACAATTTCAAATTCGCCTGTCCGCATTGCGGACAGCATCTTGAAGCCGAGCCGGACATGGCCGGAACCATGGTTGAATGCCCCAATTGCGGCAAAACCATAACGGTGTCGGCGCACGGATCTGGGGGGGGAGGCCGTGACGATGACCTTCCGTCGTCCCGCGACGGCGATGATGCCGTCGCCACAGCTTCCGTTGCCGTTCCTGCCATTCAGACAATTGTCAAAGGCGAAACGGAGGCTTCGCCGCCGCCACTCATCACGGTCGTGAAGGGCAGGGAGAGTTTCTTCACGCGGAATCGAAAGTGGCTGATACCGGTTGCCGGCGGCGCAGCGGCGCTTCTACTGGTTGTCGGTCTTGTGGTGGTGAAGCAAAAAACAGGAAAGCGCAGAACCACAAGGAGAACAACCCCGTCGTCGACATCGGGAATACCGTCCTATTATGCGCCATCCTCCGGCCATCGTGGAGGCTCAAGGGAGTTCGTTCGAAATCACATCAAAAAGAACGGTAACTGCCGTATTGTTTCGATTACAAAGATAGGCGGCGACATTGTCGTGTGCGGCAAAAACAACTGGGCGGCGAACGGATGTGCCCGAAACATTACGGACAAGTTGCAGGAGATATCGGACGAAGGTGAGAAGATCATCGACGTATGCCTCACGGAACTGGGACGGTTCGTAGTTCTCTATGGCAGGAACGCAGGCAGCTGGAACAACATTCCGCAGGACATGGAATACCATTTGCGCCGACTGAACGCGAACGACGAGGAGTTGTATTCGGCGACACTTAACGACGCGGGCGACTGGATAGTCGTCGGATCGGAACACTATGCATGCTCTGCCACCTGGCTCAAGCAGTGGCTGGCAGATGGCGGCATAAAATATGGCACTTTGCTCGCCGCCGCAGTATCGACCGATGCCGCCGTTGCGGTTTACGACGGCGGCTACAAGTTCTACGGAAATGTCCCCGCGGATTTGAAAGAGGCCCTCCGTAACACTTCCGTGGACGTTCGCATCATTAAGATTGCAGGCTCCGCCTGGTTCTTTGCGGATAAGACGGGCTACGGGTATCGCTACAACATGTGAGATCCTGCCTGAAGCATTCCTGTAGAGAGGCCTGACCACTTCGATATTAGGAGACAACCATGCAATTCCAATGCCCGCAATGCAAGGCGATTCTCGCTTCTGATGGCGTGACCGAAGGCATGAAGGTCACGTGCCCCGAATGCCAGTCCGCATTCGCGGTTAAGCAGTATGTCCGCAAGGCGAAATTGCGCGCCGTTGACACCACCGCCACCAGTGACGGCGCGGCTACGGAAGGTCCTCTTCCGGATGCGATTCACAGTCGTGTTGCCTCGGCCATCGGCATTGAGAAGCTCCAGGGCTTCAAATTGTCCGATCTTTTCGCCGAGGTCTTCTCCAAGCACTCGCGCGAGGAGGTCGAGGACTACTTCACCGTTGGCACGGCGAAATCGACGCCGGGAATCCTGGAGGTTGACGCCTCATGGCCGAAACCATGGCTCTTCACGCGGATGATGATTGGCGCCCTTGTTCTCTACTTCCTCTTTTGGATTGGCTGGAGACTGTGGGAGAACACGAACCTTCTTCCCGGACTCATGCTGATCGGATCATTCGCGATTCCGATCTCCGCGCTGGTGCTTTTTATCGAGTTCAACGTCCGCCGCAACGTCTCTCTCTACATGGTTGTGCGGCTGGTTCTCCTTGGGGGTGTCTTTTCACTGTTGATCACGCATCTCCTGCCTCTTGTTCCCTGGCTGCTGTCACTCCTTTTCACGGACTATAGCCAGATTCTTGGCAATTCACTCGCGGGGCCGCTGGAGGAATCGGCAAAGGTGCTTGCCATGGTCGCGGTCGCCAGTGCGGCGAAGTACCGGTATAAGCTGAACGGGCTTCTGGTTGGGGCGGCCGTGGGCATGGGTTTCGCCGCATTTGAGTCGGCTGGCTATGCCTTCAACGTCCTCCTTGGCGGCGGGAACGTTGAGGACATGGTGTTCAACATTAACATGCGCGGTCTGCTTTCGCCTTTCTGCCACATTGTCTGGTCGGCAATTTCCGGCTGCGCCCTGTGGCGCGTCATTAATGGGCGAGAGTTCAAATGGAGGATGCTTTGCGATGAAAACTTCATTCGACTCTTCCTCGTGCCGGTGATCCTCCATATGATTTGGAACTCGCCTCTTCAACTCCCCTATTTCGGAACGTTCATCCTGCTTGGCGTTGCGGCTTGGTTCGTATGCTTCTCGCTCGTCCAGGAGGGGTTGCATGAAGTAGCGGCGGAACAGGCCGAGGCGAGAAGGACATTGGAATCCAATGCCGCCGCAACGGCGGAAGGAGGTGCGCAATGAGCGATGCGAGATTCAAGTGTCCGCACTGCGGGCAGATTTTTGCCGGATTGGCGGAGGATGCGGGTTTGGAAACCGAGTGCCCTTCGTGCGGGAATACATTTAGGCTGGAGATCGCGGATAATGTGCGATCTGCGCGTCCCAACGGTCTAATGTGCTACTTCGGCATGTTCAGGAACTATGTCAAGTTTAGCGGACGCGTCACGCGGCGCGAATTCTGGTGGGCTGTGCTCTTCAACATGCTGGCGGCCTTCCTGTTCGGCATGGCCGACGAACTAGCATTCGACGAATATGACGACTGGAAGGGCATTTTCGCCCTTGTCTATGTTCTCGGCACCTTCCTGCCCATGCTCGCGCTCCAGTTCCGACGCCTGCACGACACGAACAAGAGCGGCTGGTGGTGGCTGCTTCTGCCGTTGCCAGTTGTCAATTTGGCCTACCTCGTGTGGCTCATCGATGATGGCGACCCGGGCCGCAATCGCTTCGGTTCAGACCCAAAGGGGCGGGAGTGAGCAATGCTGTGGTTGCGCTATAAGACCGGATGCCCAATCGGAATCGCCCTCAGATGCAATATTCGGGGCCGTCGGCCCCCGTCGGCTGCAGACTTCGCTGCTCTTCGGCGATTTCCGCCAGCGTCTGCGCGCGCAATGCGTCCACAAAGGCGTCGTTGACCTTTGCCCACGCCTGCTCCGCCGCGCAACGTCCATGCCTCGGGCAGGACTTTGGCCTCCGCAGGCACGAGACCACGTTTATTGCCCCCTCCATCGCCGTTACGATTTCGAAAAGCGTAATCGCCTCCGCCTGCCTCGCAAGACGCAGGCCTCCGCGCGCACCGCGTTCGGACTCTATCAGCCCGGCCCTCCGCAGCGGCACGACTATCCTGCTGATGAACTTCTCGGAAATCGCCTGCGAAGAGGCGATTTCAGCTATTGTGCGGGGCTTGTCCGCGCCTGAAATGGCGATGTCAAGAAGTGTTCTCAGCGCATAGCGCGATTTGGCCGTGATCTTCATGTATTCCACTTTACGCGCCTTCGAAAATTAAGTCAACCAAAAAAGTTTTATTTTTCCCCTTGACATGTCCCGCGAAATATCGTACAATCATTTCCATTCACAACCGAAAAAGTAGCCTTTAATCGGACGGCGCTTTTCGCGTTGGACACAATAACCGCATCAGCAAGGAGGCTCAACCATGGCTAACATTCACGAAAACATTACCGAAATGGTCGGCAATACGCCGCTCGTCCGCATCAACCGCCTCAACAAGAGCGCGGCGGAAGTCGTCGTCAAGGTCGAGTATTTCAATCCAGGTTCATCTGTCAAGGACCGCATCGCGCTGGCGATGATCGAGGCGGCCGAGGCCGCCGGCGTTCTGAAGCCGGGCGGCACCCTGATCGAGCCTACGAGCGGCAACACCGGCATCGGCCTCGCCCTCGTCGCCGCCGTCAAGGGCTACCACCTCGTCCTTACCATGCCCGACACCATGAGCGTCGAGCGCCGTAAGCTCGCGGCCGCCTACGGGGCCGAACTCGTCCTCACCCCCGGCAAGGACGGCATGAAGGGCGCGATCGCCAAGGCGAACGAACTCCACGAGGCGACGCCGAACTCCATCATCCCGCAGCAGTTCGAGAACCCCGCCAACCCCGAGAAGCACTACCGCACCACCGGACAGGAGATCCTCGCGGACACCGACGGCAAGGTCGACGCCTTCGTCGCCGGAGTCGGCACGGGCGGCACCCTCTCCGGCGTCGGCAAGGCGCTCAAGGAGAAGAACCCCGCCGTCAAGGTCTTCGCAGTGGAGCCTGACACCTCGCCGGTCCTCTCCGAAGGCCATGCGGGCCCCCACAAGATCCAGGGCATCGGCGCGGGATTCGTCCCGAAGACGCTCGACACCTCGATCTACGACGGCGTGATCCCGGTCTCGGCCGAGAACGCCGGCGCCACCGCCCGCGCAGCCGCGAAGGAAGAGGGTCTCCTCATCGGCATCTCCTCCGGCGCGGCGCTCTACGCGGCGCTCGAACTCGCCAAGAAACCCGAATTCGCAGGCAAGCGCATCGTCGCCCTCCTCCCGGACACCGGCGAGCGCTACCTGTCCACGTGGCTGTTCGATTCGGCGCAGTAGGCGCCGAATCGAACAGCCGCTGGCGCGCAAGACCAGGCACCAGGCCAAGGCAAAGGTTTCGATTGCAATCGACGGCCATCGAATGCAATCGATAGCAATCGAGGCCCTCTGCCTTTGAAGAACGCCACACCAACCCGCAAGGGTGAACCCGAACCATAAGGAGCCTAAATCATGAGCAACTTCCACATCGAAACGCTGGCGATACATGCCGGCCAGAACCCGCACGGCGACCCGACGACATATGCCCGCGCCGTTCCGGTCTATCGCACCACGGCCTACAACTTCCGCGACTCGAAGCACGGCGCCGACCTCTTCGGCCTTCGCGAGCTGGGCAACATCTATGCCCGCCTCATGAACCCGACGAACGACGTCCTCGCCCAGCGCCTCGCGGCGCTTGAAGGCGGCGCGGCGGCGCAGACGCTCGCCTCCGGCACGGCGGCGATTTTCTTCACCGTCACCAACATCGCGAAGGCGGGCGACGAGATCGTCGCCGCCGACAACCTCTACGGCGGTACCTTCGCGCAGTTCGACGCCATCCTGCCGAACGCCGGGATCAAGGTGAACTTCGCGCCGGTCAACGACTTCGCCGCGACCGAGGCCGCGATCAACGAGAAGACGCGACTCCTCTTCATCGAGGCCGTCGGCAACCCGGCTCTCGACATCGCGGACATCGAGGGCTACGCTGCCATTGCGAAGAAGCACCACCTGCCGCTCGTCGTCGACGCGACCTTCACGCCACCGCCGCTGCTTCGCGCAATCGACCACGGCGCAGACCTCGTCATACACTCGCTCTCCAAGTGGATTGGCGGACACGGCGCCGGCATCGGCGGCGTGGTCATTGACGCAGGGAAGTTCGACTGGACCGACCCGAAGTTCGCGCTCTACAACGAGCCCGACGGCGGATACCACGGACTCCGCTTCGCGCACGACCTGCCGGAGCCGCTTCTGCCCGTCGCCTTCACGCTGCGTCTGCTCACCGTCGGCATCCGCAACCAGGGGCCGACGCTCGCCCCCGACGCCGCCTGGATCTTCCTCCAGGGCGTCGAGTCGCTGCCGCTCCGCATCGCGAAGCACAGCGAGAACGCCCTCGCCGTCGCGAAGCACCTGGAGAAGCACCCGAAGGTCGCGTGGGTCAAGTACCCGTCGCTCTCGCAGCCCGAGCTTGCGGCGAAGTACCTGCCGAACGGCGCTGGCGGCATGGTCGTCGTCGGCGTCAAGGGCGGCTCCAAGGAGGCCCGCGCCTTCGCGGACGCGCTGAACGGCGAGATCTTCTCGCTCCTGGCGAACGTCGGCGACGCCAAGTCGCTCGTCATCCACCCCGCCTCGACGACGCACTCGCAGCTCTCCGACGACGACCTGCGCAAGGGCGGCGTCCTGCCGGAACTCGTGCGCCTCTCCATCGGCCTCGAGCACATCGACGACATCATCGCCGAACTCGACCGCGCGCTGGAAGCCGTTTAGGGAGAATCGTGGCAATAATGGCAGCTTGTCTCGGTAAACGCCAATCGGCGTTTACCGGGCAAGCCGCCAATTCTTTTTTGACATTCCTGGCGCATTTTGGGAAAATATAACTGTCATTTGGCGAGGCCTCGGCCACGCCGGACGCCATGACACTCCGCAGCGCTGCAAAGCGATAATAGTAGACCTTGAGCAGAGACAAGCTATGAAGAAAACAATAGAACTGACAATCAAGAATACTACCGTCCGCGTCACAAAGATAAAAGACGAGGATTATATTTGCCTTACGGATATTGCGCGATTCAAGAATGCCGACTTCCCGGCAGATGTGGTGAGGAACTGGATGCGTTCCAAAATGACCGTGGCATTCCTCGGCCTTTGGGAGCAGTTGCACAATCAAAATTTTAACATGGTCGAATTCGACCAGTTTAAAAACGATGCCGGGACAAATGCTTTTGTCCTTCCGCCGCAAGTATGGATAAAACGGACTGGTGCGGTTGGCATTGTATCCAAATCAGGACGTTATGGCGGCGGAACTTACGCACACCATGACATAGCATTTGAGTTTGCATCATGGGTGTCGGTAGAATTCAAGCTATACCTAATAACTGACTATCAGCGTCTTAAGGCCAAAGAGCAGGAATTGCTCGGTTGGTCCGCCAAGCGGGAACTGGCGAAGATCAACTACCGCATTCACACGGACGCCATTAAGGAAAACCTTGTTCCGGCTGAGGTCACGCGTGAGCAGATGAACGCCATTTACGCCAGCGAGGCGGATGTCCTGAACGTGGCGCTTTTTGGCAAGACGCATCAGGAATGGCAACGCGAGAATCCCGGGCTAAAGGGCAACCAGCGCGACTACGCCACCATCAACCAGCTTATCTGCATCTCCAACATGGAGAACATCAACGCCGTCATGATTAACGACGGCATCCCGCAGCCACAGCGGCTGAAACGCCTGAACGAAATAGCCATTCACCAGATGCGCGTCTTGTCGGATGTCGGTGGACGCCAACTGCTGAAATAGAGAAACAATAATGGCAAATAAGAAGTCCTTCTTCCACATCGCTCTCCGCCGTTCTACGGCAATCGTAATCGATCTTGCGGTTATCCTTATTGGTTTGTGTCACTACGCGTCGAACGCCTGTTTGCGACACGCGCTCACGCTTTCGGGGGCGGCAGCTGAAGACTGGTTCGAACTGTCTCGTCTGTTCGAGTTCGGAGAAGCGTCCGGTTTGGTCATGGCAGTGACGATGCTCGTCCGGTATGCCGTCGACGCCTACCGCGCTCGTCACGACCGCGCTCCGACATCTGCCGCGTGGATTGTCATCGCATTGTCCGAGGCGCTTCTGTCGGTTCCCGCCCTATGGTTGGCGGACTATCGTCTTGAGTTGCGCCCGAAACTCGAACTAACCATACCCGTCGAACGGTTCGACAAAGAATTCCCAGGGGTTCGACTTCCCGAAGAACCGCTAAGCGTTGTCTTGGACGAAACATACCTTGCTGGCTTCTTGCGCGTCCGTGACAGAATTGTTTTCGCCGTTCGTGGAAACCGCTTCGTGCGAATCCGTCCCACCAAGTTCCACTATGTCTATGGTTCGATTGACGTCGTTCCGGCCGACACGAACCTTGTATACATCCATTCCTGCCGCTCCCGCTACCGGTCCACACTCGGAATGCAGGGCATAGACTGGTGACCTCACCGCGCCGCAGGCCTCTACACGATTCTACACGTTCTTCACGGCTAAATATCCAGTTGTTTCATCCTTGACACTTCACAACTGATTTGGTAGTGTATTGTGTACAGAAAGGAAATCTGGCATGACACTCACACTCTCCCGCGCCAAAGAACTGCTCGCCACCACGACGAGCGACTCGCACCTGATCGTCCACGCCACGAATGTCCGCGGCTGCATGGAGGCGTTCGCGCGCCACTTCGGCCAATCCTCGGACGAGGTCGAACACTGGGGAGCCGTCGGCTATCTCCACGACTATGACTACGAGCATTTTCCCGAGGAGCATCTCAAGCACACCGAGGCCGAACTCCTCGCCGAAGGTGTGGATGCCGCCGACGTTCGCGCAATCATGAGCCACGGCTGGGGCATCTGCAACGACGTGAAGCCGGAAACCGACCTAGAAAAGAGCCTCTTCTGCGCCGACGAGCTTTCGGGGCTTGTGTGGGCGACCGCGCTGATGCGCCCGACCGGCATTTCCGACCTCGAGCCCAAGAGCGTCGTGAAGAAATTCAAGGACAAGAAGTTCGCCGCCGGCTGCAACCGCGAAATAATACGCAAAGGGGCTGAACTAGTCGGCCTTGATCTCGCCGCCGCCATTGCGATTTGCATCGACGGCATGAAACCATACGCCGCCGAAACGGGGCTGGCGCCGCGCGCCTAACCCTCCACTCCTCCGCCGAAATAAAGGAGGAAACACATGAAACTTTTCGTCCGCATAGCCGGCATCGAATGCCAGAACTGCATCGACGCCCTGACACGAGCGCTTGGCGCGGTGGAGGGCGTTGCTTCCGTGCGTTTCCGAGGCCATGTGGCGGAGGTCGAGATCGTCCCTTCTGTGAGTGGCTCGCCCGGGGGGCTCGCCCTACCGGACATCACCGAGCGCATCGTTGCAGCCGTCCGTGACGAAGGCTACGAGACGAGGCCCGAATGGATTTCGCGAACGCGTCCGTGGCGCGGGACGGCAGTTGCCCTCGCCATTGCCGCGGCGCTTGTCGCGGCTTGGTGCGGTCTTCGCGCGCTATTGGGCTTCGATCCGCTCTCGCTTGCGCCGTCACCCGATGACGCGGGGTCTCTCGGCACTCTCTTCGCCGTCGGCCTTCTGACCGGCTTCCATTGCGCGGGCATGTGCGGGGCGCTCGCCATCTCCGCCGCGAGCGGCCGTGACCGCCCCTGGACCGCCGCCGCACTTTACAACTTCGGCCGCCTCGCGACCTACACGGCGATAGGTGCGGTAGCCGGAGCAGTTGGATCGGCATTCAACATCGGACCGCACATACGCGGCGCGTTGCTGCTGGTCGCGGCACTCGCGATGCTCTTCGTTGCGGCGCGCTCGCTGGGTTGGATGCCATTTGCGTCGCGGACTTCGCGTCGCCGCACTCGGCCGCTCCATAGCCCCCGCACCCCTTCCGCCATTCGCCCGCTGCTTGTCGGCGCGGCCAACGGTTTCATGCCGTGCGGCCCGCTGCAGTCGGTGCAGCTCTGGGCGCTGGCCAGCGGAGGAGCCGCGCGCGGGGCGGCCGCCATGCTGGCCTTTGGACTTGGAACGGCCCCCGCGCTCTTTGCCGTCGGCGCGGCGGCGGGCTTTTTCGCGCGTCGGCGCGCGCTCTTCGGCCGCATCGCGGCGGCAATCTTGATTGCCCTGGCCCTCGGCATGGCGCGACGCGGGATCCGCGCCTGGTCTTCCGATCCGAATGCGATCACCTACGACTGTTGCGAGCGGCCGCAGGCGGCGGAAGTCCCCAAGGTTCCGGAGAATCTGGAATCTCCCTACCTCGACCTCGCCCCCGGAGCGGATGGTTTCGTCTCCGTGCCGCTCTCGCGCGTCACGGACAAGGTGCTCTATGTCAATGTGCCGGCGACAGACGCGACGAAGCCATCCGTCCAGCTCCTCGCCGTCCGCGATGGCACGGGGCGCGCGCGCATCGCCTTCAACACATGCCAGGCGTGCAACCCCTCGCCGCGCGCCTGGTTCGCGCAGCGCGACGACGGACGCCTCGTCTGCCAGAACTGCGGCAACATTTTCGGACGCGAGGCCGTCGGCGCCCGCGTCGGCGGCTGCAACCCCGCCTTCATCCCCGGCGTCCGCGAAACGCAGGACTCACTCCTCGTTCCGGCATCCGCTCTCGACGCCGCCCGCCCCGCCTTCACCCACTGGGCAGGGCCCCGTCACTAACGGGCAACAGTGTCCTTCCATGGTCTTTGGGAAAAGTTGCACAACTCCGGCTTTAACCGGGTCGATTTCGACCCCCTTTTGGCGATGGCCGGCGACAATGCTTTCACATTGAGTCCAACTCGATGGATTGACGAATTCCACGCAATCGGTTTCGTCTGCAAAATGGGAGGCGGCCGCGACGAAGCGCGGCCTTCCCATACGGGGATGCCGGAGCGCGGACGGCCCGTCCGCCACGCGATGCCTCTAGCCGAATGCCCTGGCGAGGTTAGGAAGAGCTTTTTTTCCTTGCGCGACGATTTGATGTCAGATTACAATAATGACATGGCAGAAAACGAAACAATTACCGTTTGCGGGATTGAATGTCTCGTGAACGATACGAGCGCGCTTGAGGCGTGGCTTGTCATGCATAGCTTCCGCAGGGTTCTATGCGGTGGCGACACTTTTCCTGCGAAGAAGGGAACTATTGCCCATGTCGCCTCACAAGAGCTACTCCAGAAAGAAATTGACTTTATTGAGGAGATGAGCGCGACTGGAGGATGTCCCCCGCTTAAGGAATTCATAAAACGGAAGGGAATTGTCGGCGTGACGGACTTTGAAGTCGTGGAAAGCACCGACTTGCCTGGCTGGGACGGAACTCCAAATCCAGTTCTTCTATCCAATCCTCGCTGGTTTATGGACGGGAAGCTTGTCCCCGTTCTGCCTGACATATTCATCGAAGAGGATGTCGACGAATCTGGAACCGGTGTCAGACTTTCCCGCCGCGAACGCCGTTTGCGGCAACGGGAAAGAAGACGCTGGCGCAGATGAGGGATGCGCGTCATGAACAAATCGAATGTCTTCTCCATAGTCTTGCTTGTGGCTTCGGCCGCGCTATTCTCGGCCGGCGTCGCGCGCAAAATCGCGCACTCCCGCGCGGCCGGCGGCGCGCGGATGCGCACGATAGCCGTGATTCCCAAGGGCACGATCAACATGTGGTGGGATGTCGTCCGCGTCGGCGCCGAAGCCGCCGCGCGGGAGCTCGGCGTCCGCACGGTCTGGAACGGCCCGGAGACCGAAACCGACCGCGAGAAGCAGATCCAGGCCGTCCGCGACGCCCTGACCATGAAGGTTGACGCGGTCGTGCTCGGCCCGAATGACTTCAAGGCCCTCGTCCGCCCGATCGAGGAGGTGCGCGAGGCCGGAATACCCTGCGTGATCATTGACTCGGCCGCCGATACCGACGCCTACGACGCCTTCGCCGCCACGGACAACGAGGCGGGCGGCGCCGACGCAGCCCGCCTTCTGGGCAAGGCCATGGGCGGCAAAGGGGAGGCCCTGCTTGTCAAGTACATCCCCAACTCGGCCTCGACGGACGGCCGCGCCCGCGGCTTCCGCGAGACCATCGAGCACGAATTCCCCGCCATCCGCATCGTGATGGAGGACTACACCGACGGAACCGTCGAGGGCGCGCGTCAGAAGACAGCCGACATGCTGACGCGCTTCCCGTCCGTCACCGGGGTCTTCGCCGTGAACCAGCCCTCGGCCGTCGGCGCCTACAAGGCAATCCAGGCGCAGGGCCGTTCGGGTGAGGTCAAATACGTCGGCTTCGATTCGGACTCGCTGCTCGTGCGCGCCGTGGAGGACGGCACATGCGCCGGGCTGATCGTCCAGGACCCCTTCCTCATAGGCTACCTCGGCGTACAGTCCGCCGTGCGACTGCTCGATGGCGAGAAGGTCGACCGTGACATCCCCGTTCCGAGCATGGTCGTCACACGCGACAACCTCGATGAGAAGAAGAAGACCCATGCCGCGGCGCTGGGGCTTTAAGTGGTTAGTTGATTAGTTGGTCAGTTAGTGGTTAGTTAGTGAAAAGGATGGACAAGAGCGAATCAAAGGACATCATCCTGCGGATGGAGGGCATACGCAAGGAGTTTCCGCCCGTAGTCGCTCTCGCAGACGTCACCTTCTCGGTGCGCCGCGGTTCGGTGTGCGCACTTTGCGGCGAGAACGGCGCCGGGAAATCGACCCTTATGAAGATCCTCGCCGGCGTCCACGCGCCTGACTCGGGCCGAATAACGCTTGACGGCGAGGAACGGCATTTCGCGTCCCCGGCGGACGCCATCTCGGCCGGCATATCGATGCTCTACCAGGAACTCGACCTGGCCGGCGACCTTGCGGTGTTCGAGAACGTGTTTCTCGGCCGCGAGATCGTGCGCGGACCGCTGCAATGCGTGGACGAGGAGGCCGAAATCCGGATTGTCCGCGAAATGGCCCGGAAGCACGGTTTCCCGCTCGATCCCCTTGCGCGCGTGGCCTCGCTGTCCGCCGCGCAATGCCAGCTTGTCGAGCTGCTCAAGGCCCTGCTTGGCGGCGCCCGACTGGTCATCATGGACGAGCCGACATCCGCCCTTTCCGAAGCCGAGGCCGAGCGCCTCTTCGGCATCGTGCGCGACCTCCGCTCAAACGGCATTTCCGTCATCTACATCTCGCACCGACTTGAGGAGGTACTCGCACTTGCCGACGACGTCTGCGTACTGCGCGACGGGTCGGTCGTCTTCTCAGCCCCGGCCGCCGGCCTCGACACGGCGACGCTCGTCCGGCACATGGTGGGGCGCGAGATCTCGCAATACTACCCGCCGCGCCCGAACACCCCGCCTGGCCCCGTCCTCTTCGAGGCGCGAAGCCTCACGACCAAACGTGTCCGCGACATCTCGTTCACCGTCCGCGAAGGCGAGATCGTCGGGCTCGCCGGTCTGGTGGGCGCTGGCCGGAGCGAGACGGCCGAGGCCATCTTCGGAGTCGATCCCCTGCTGTCCGGCGAAATGCTCCTCGACGGACGCCCGCTCAGCATAAAGGGGCCGGCCGACGCCATCGCGGCGGGCATCGGCTACCTGACCGAGGACCGCGCGCGGACAGGCCTTTGCGCCGAACTGCCCTGCTCCTGGAACGTCGCCCTCCCCAACTACCCGCGTCTCGGGATGCGCCGCGTCGTATCGCCTCCGCGCGAGCGCGAGGCCGCCGCAACGCTCGGCGCGCGGATGCACCTCAAATGGGGCGGTCCCGACGATCCGGCCTCCTCCCTTTCGGGCGGGAACCAGCAGAAGCTCCTTGTCTCGCGATGGCTCCTTGCCGACTCGCGGCTGCTCGTCATCGATGAGCCAACGCGCGGGATAGACGTCGGCGCCAAGGCCGAGATATACGCGCTCCTGCGCGAACTCGCCGCAGCCGGTAAGGCCATTCTTCTCATCTCATCGGAGCTGCCCGAACTGCTCGGGCTGGCCGACCGCGTCCTTGTCATGCGCGGCGGCAAAATCGCAGGCGAACTCGCCGGCGACGCCGCCACCCCCGAAGCCGTCATGCGCCTCGCGGCGCTCGAACAGGAATCGCCCAATGAATAAATTCGCCCAAAGACTTCTACCCTTCTCCTCCCTGCTCTTCCTCGTCTCGCTCTGGACATTCCTCATGCCGGACACGTTCCTCACGTTCGCGAATTTCCGCAACGTCCTAGGAAGCGCCTCCGCCAGCGGCATCATCGCCGCCGGCATGACCTTCGTCATCATCACCGCCGGCATAGACCTGTCCGTCGGCTCCATGCTCGCCTTCTGCGGCATGGCCGGGGCGACGGCCATGCTCGCGCTTTCGGGCGCGTCCTGGTCGCAGATAGCCGGTGGCGCGGCCATCCCGCTGGGAGCCGGCGCGATGGTCGCCGGCGTCGCGGCCGGCGTAGTCGCCGGCGGGCTCTGCGGGTTCGCGAACGGCACCCTTGTCACACGCCTTCGCCTCGCGCCGTTCATCGTCACCCTGGGCACCATGAGCGTCTTCCGCGGCCTGTCGCACATCATCAACAAGACGCGGCCGATTTCCGTTCCGTCCTTCACGCTGCTCGACACGGCGAACATCTGCGGCGTTCCGGTCGCGGTCGTGCTCTTCGCGCTCGTGCTGCTCTCATGCGGCTTCCTGCTGAGGCGCACGCCTTTCGGCCGCCATGTCTATGCCATCGGCTCCAACGTCCGCACGGCCTTCCACGCGGGCGTCGCCGTCGACCGCGTCCTCGTCCGCATCTACACGCTGCTCGGGGCGCTGACAGGCCTTGCGGCCATGATCGCCACCTCGCGCGCATCCAGCGCCCAGCCGTCCGCGGGGTTGTCGCTGGAACTCGATGTCATCGCCTCGGTCATCATCGGCGGCTGTTCGCCAAACGGCGGGCGCGGCACGATGCTGGGGACGCTCATCGGCACCCTTCTGATCGCGTTCCTCCGCAACGGGCTCACGCTGCTGGGCGTCGTCGCCCAGATCCAGCTCGTCGCCGTCGGGCTCATCATTGTCGTCGCCGTCGCGAGCGACCGCCTCACCGCCCGCCAGGCGAAATAGCGATCCGGGCGGTTCCGGAAATAGCTTAGCCACATGGGTTCTTCACTCTTCACTGGCGACTAGCGACTGATCACGGATCACGGATCACTAACCACTAACGACTAATCACTATAACTGCGGTATCGAGGGCGCGGCACCGGCGCGCGTGACGCAGATGGCCGCAGCCTCGGTTGCCCTTTCCATCGTCTCGCGCAAGGAGAGGCCGCGCTGACGTGCGGCAAGGAAGTAGCCGATGTAGGTGTCGCCGGCCGCTGTGGTGTCGACGGCCTTCACGCGGCGCGCCGCAACGGTCGTGCGTTCGCCGTCGATGTCCGCGACCGATCCGGAAGCGCCCAGCGTCAGGACAACACCGGCGCGCGGGAATCTGGCACGCAGCGAGTCGAGGACGGCATCGGGTGGGGAGTCGGCGGCGGTGCCGGCGAGTTCCGCTGCCTCGACTTCGTTGACAATGAAGAGATCGACGAGGCCCAAGGGGTATTGAAGCACCTCGGGCCCCATTGGCGCGGGGTTGAAGACGATGCGCAGTCCGTGCGCTTTTGCGGCGCGCATTATTTCTGGAATCGCGGAGATTTCGTTTTGGAGGAGAAGCGTGTCGCCGTCGCCGAAGTGCGACAAGACTTCCTCCGCGTACTGCGGTGTGATTGCGCGGTTCGCGCCGCCGCAGATGATGATGCAGTTCTGTCCGGAGGCGTCGACCTGGATGACGGCATGGCCCGTCGGTTCGTCACGGACGGCGAGATGAGTCACATCCGCACCGTCAGAAGCGAGCGAATCCTTAAGCCATGCCCCATCGGGGCCGATCATTCCGGCATGCGCGACCTTTGCCCCGGCCCGCGCCAGCGCGGTGCTCTGGTTGAACCCCTTGCCGCCGGAAAATGTCGCGTAGCGCTCGGACGCAAGCGTCTCGCCCGGGCGGACGAAATGCGGAACCGAATAGACATGGTCTATGTTGACCGAGCCGAAATTGAGTATTGTGCCCATGCCCAGAATTATAGCATCTCCTTTTGATGAAACACAAATCTCTTTTCGGCAACGGGCTTTCGTTTCCATTGACTTTTCACAACCTATTTGGTAGTATTAATGTGCTAAGACAATGGAGCTGAAGTAATGTGGAACTATACTGAAAAGACGCTCGACCACTTCCGCAACCCGCGGAATGTCGGGAAAATCGAGAACCCGGATGGCGAGGGGACGGTCGGTTCGCTCGCCTGCGGCGACGCGCTTTCGCTTGCGTTCAAGCTGGACGCGGAGGGTCGCATCGCGGACGTGAAGTTCCAGACATTCGGTTGCGCGAGCGCGATTGCCTCGTCGTCAGCCCTGACGGAAATGATCAAGGGCAAGACGCTCGAAGAGGCGGAGAAGGTCACCAACAAGGACATCGCCGATTACCTTGGCGGCCTTCCACCCCAGAAGATGCACTGTTCCGTGATGGGCCGCGAGGCGCTCGAGGCCGCCATCAAGAACTACCGCACCGGCGAGAAGGTCGTCCGCAACGTGAAGGCGGTTGAGCATTCTTGACGGCAACCCGCGAAGGGATGCGCCATGGACTCAAAAGATAACCGTCGTTTCTCCGTGACCGGCATGCATTGCGCGGCCTGCTCAATGCGGGTCGAGCGCGCCGTGAAGAAAACCCCCGGCGTGACCTCTTGCGCCGTGAGCCTTCTCACGAACGAGATGTCCGTCGAAGGTACCGCCACGGACGACGAAATCGTCGCGGCCGTGGTCAAAGCGGGCTTCGGCGCTTCCGCAATCGCTCCGGTGGCAACCGAAACCGAGAGCGCATCAGGGGACGGGGCCATTCATAATGAAAACAAAGGGACCGTTAAGGGGTCGATGTCCCCTGATGCGCTCTCTGATAACGCCACCGAATCGCGCGGACTTCGCGCGCGTCTAATCGCATCGATTGCGCTTCTGCTCGTCCTCATGTACGCCACGATGGGCCACATGATGCTGGGCTGGCCGCTGCCGGGATGGTTCACGCAGCCGGAGCCGAACCATGTTGCGATGGGAATCGCGCAGCTGCTTCTCGCCGGGACGGTGCTTGTCCTGAATCGGCATTTCTTCTCCTCCGGCATCAGCGCGGTCCTTCGCGGATCCGCGAACATGGACACGCTTGTCGCGCTCGGCGCCGGCACCGCCTACGCCTGGAGCATCGTGGTCCTCTTCCTCATGACGCGCGCGCAAATCACGGACGGTACCGCCGGCGCTGAGGCGTGGATGGACCAGTTCTATTTCGAGAGCGCGGCGATGATCGTGACGCTCATATCGGTCGGCAAGTTTCTGGAGGAACGCGCCAAGGGCCGAACCACCAGCGCGCTCACCGCCCTTCTGCGTCTCGCACCGAAGACGGCGACCGTTGTCCGTGACGGACGCGAAACCGAAATTCCCGCCGCGCAGGTGCGCAAGGACGATGTCTTCCTCGTCCGCCCCGGCGAGAACATCCCTGTCGACGGCGTAGTCGAGGAGGGCGAAAGCGCGGTCGACGAATCGTCGCTCACCGGCGAGAGCGTTCCCGTGGACAAGGCCCCCGGCTCCACCGTCTCGGCCGCGACGGCCAATGTCTCTGGCTTCCTGCGCTGCCGCGCAACACGCGTCGGCGAGGACACCACCCACGCTCAGATTGTGCGCCTCATGAAGGACGCCGCCATGACAAAGGCGCCGATTGCGCGCATGGCGGACCGCGTTGCCGCGGTCTTCGTTCCGGCGGTTCTCTTCGTGGCGCTCATCACGCTTGCGGTCTGGCTCGTCTGCGGTGCCGCCGCAGGCACGGCGCTGGCGCGGGCGATTTCGGTGCTCGTCGTGAGCTGCCCCTGCGCGCTCGGTCTCGCCACTCCCGTGGCGATCATGGTTGGAAGCGGAGTGGGAGCCCGCAGCGGCATCCTTTTCAAGACCGCCGCGGCCATCGAGACCGCCGGCCGCGCGAAAATAGTGGTGCTCGACAAGACAGGCACCGTCACAAGCGGAAAGCCGAAGGTCATTCGTGTCATGTTCCCGTTTACAGAAGTAGCACAGGAGGCGCTGCTTGGAGCAAATAAGCATGGAAAGACAGAGAATGAGGCGGCTCGGCCATTTGAAGACGAGGTCTTGCGAGTTGCAGCGGCAATAGAACGCGGAAGCGAGCATCCCCTTGCCAAGGCAATCGTTGAAGAAGCAATGGCTAGAAAGATTGACATCCCAGTGGCAACAGGCTTGAAATCTCTCACAGGTGTCGGCATGGAGGGAATTGTAGATGGAGACCCTGTTTTCGTGGGGAAGTCAGAGGAGGCCATTCAAAGAATCGCCAACTATGACGACGAACTGGATTCAGGAGCATCCCACATTCATGCCATCGAGGAATTTGCGCATTGGCGCGAAGAGGTCAACTCGGCTTCGCATGTTGAAATCGTCCGTGGAGGAAAATGTGTCGGTTCGGTCTTTTTGGCCGATGTTCCAAAACCAGACTCCCTTACAGCTGTTCGGGCCCTGCGCCGAATGGGCATACGGGTTCTTTTACTAACCGGCGACAACGAGCGCACCGCGCGCGCCGTCGCGGACGCCACCGGCATCGACGAAGTCATCGCTGGCGTCCTGCCGGACGGCAAGCACCGCGTGGTCGAGGATCTCAAGAAGCAGGGTCGCGTCGCCATGGTCGGCGACGGCGTGAACGACGCGCCAGCCCTTGCCGCCGCAGACCTCGGCATCGCCATAGGCGCAGGCACGGACGTCGCGATTGACGCCGCCGGCGCCGTTCTCGTGAAGAGCCGGCTCTCAGATGTCGTGGCGTCGCTGCGACTTGGCCGCGCCACGCTGACGAACATCCGCCAGAACCTCTTCTGGGCCTTCATCTACAACATCTTGCTCATCCCGCTTGCGGCGGGTGTCTGGCACCCGATATTCGGCTGGAACGTCGACCCAGGCGTCTGCGCCCTCGTCCATGGAGTCTCGAGCGTCTGCGTGGTCGCCAACGCCTTGCGCCACAACTTCGTCAAGTTGAACGCCTGAGCCTGTTCTGTTCCAAATGTCCGTCACGGCAAGCTTCTCCGTGGGCATAAAACGTGCTATAATATTCAAGTTAGGCCGATGCGGGGAAGCCCTCGCGCACCGGTCGAGGCCATCGTTACGGATGGCGGGTTAAAACAAAGGATGCAACCATGCTGAAAGTCGAAAATCTACAGAAGCGCTTCGGAAAGCTGGAGGCGGTGAAGGGGATATCGTTCACCGTCTCGAAGGGCGAAGTGCTCGGATTCCTCGGTCCTAACGGCGCGGGGAAGTCAACCACAATGCGTATGATCACCGGGTTCCTGCCCCCGACGGCGGGGACGGCTTCAATCTGCGGCCATGACATTGTGAAGGAGCCGGTCGAGGCGAAGAAGTGCCTAGGCTACCTGCCGGAGGCGGCTCCAAGCTACCGAGCCATGACGGTCGAGGACTACCTGCGGTTCATCGCCGAAATCCGCGGCTACCGCGGCGCCGAGGCGCGCGAGCGCGTTGAGGCGGCCATCGAGAAGGCACGGCTCCAGCCTGTCGTCGGCAAGACCATCGAGACGCTCTCCAAGGGCTACCGCCAGCGCGCGTGCTTCGCGCAAGCCATTCTCCACGACCCGCCCGTGCTGATCATGGACGAGCCCACGGACGGCCTCGACCCGAACCAGAAGTTCACCGTCCGCGAGATGATCCGCGACATGGCGGCCGAGAAGGCAATCGTCATCTCGACGCACATACTTGAGGAGGTCGACGCGGTCTGCACACGCGCCATTGTGATCGCCGACGGCGAAATCCGCGCCGACGGCACGCCGGTCGAACTCAAGGCCATGGACCCGTCTGGACGACTCGACGTTGTTTTCCGCAATCTCACAATGAAGAAGGAGGAGAAGTAGCATGAAAGCTTCCTTCGCAAAGACGCGCGCCGTGTTCAAGCGCGAATTCCGTTCGTATTTCGATTCGCCAGTCGCCTACGTGTTCCTGACGGCCTTCCTGGTGCTGGTCGGATTCCTGACGTTCTCCGTCACGATGCTCTACGAGCGCCGGCAGGCCGACCTCGGTCCGTTCTTCTTCTGGCACCCGTGGGTCTATCTGCTGCTCGTGCCCGCGGCGACGATGGGACTCTGGGCCGATGAGCGCCGCAACGGCACCATCGAACAGCTGCTCACGCTCCCGATCACGGTCTGGGAGGCGTTGGTCGGCAAGTTCCTCGCGGCCTGGGCCTTCCTCGGCATCGCGCTGGCGCTGACGCTGCCGGTCGCGGCGACAGTCGGTTATCTCGGCTCCCCTGACTGGGGCGCCGTGGTCTGCGGCTACCTCGGCTCGCTGATGCTGGCGGGCGCGGCGGCGGCAATCGGCCTTTTCGCATCGACCCTTTCGCGTTCCAGTGTGGTCGGGTTCGTCATTGGCCTCGCGCTAGTCTTCCTTCTGCTCATCATCGGCTTCGAGCCAGTGACGGGCGCGTTGGCGCGCTGGGGTGTCCCGTCGGGTCTCGTCGACGGCCTCGCGGCCTGCTCGCTTCTCGCTCACTTCGAGTCGCTGCAGCGCGGCGTGGCGGACATGGCCGACATAGGCTTCTACATCGGGGCGATCGTCTTCTTCCTTGCGGCCGCGAAGACCGTCACGGACGGTCGCCGCGGGGCGTCGAAAGGTGTTGTCGGGCTGGTTGCCGTTGCGGCAATCATTGTGGCGGCAGTCGTGATCCTCGCCAATCTCCCGCTCCGCGCCGACCTTACTGAGGAAAACCTCTACACGCTTTCTAGCGGGTCGCGGGCCGTCCTCAAGAAACTCGACTCCGACGTCGTGCTCAAGTACTACGTCAGCTCCCGTTCGCCCGAGATGCCGATGGCGCTCAAGACCTACGCGCAGCAGGTGCGCAACCTCCTCGAGGAGTACGAGCGCGCGTCCGGCGGCCGCCTGTCGCTTGAGACCTACGACCCGCAGCCCGACTCGGATGCGGAGGAGTGGGCGCAGCGCTACGGCGTCGAACCACAGACAACCTCGGCGTTCGGTTCGCCGATCTACTTCGGCGTCGTCGCCGTCTGCGGCGACCGCGAGGAGACGCTCGGCGTCCTCTCGCCCCGCACGGAATCGACCTTGGAGTACGACATCACACGACTCGTCACGCGCGTCGCGTGGCCGGAGCGCCCGGTCGTGGGCGTGATGACCTCGCTCAGCGGCGTGCTCGGCGAGCCGCAAAACCCGATGATGGCGCAGATGGGGCGCAGGCCGCAGCGCGGCTGGGCCGCCTTCGCCGAACTGGCGAAGGACTACGATGTGCGCTCGGTCGCGCCGGACGTGGAGGAGATTGATTCGGCCATCAAGACGCTGGTCGTCCTCCACGCGAAGGACCTCTCGGACAAGACGCTCTACGCGATCGACCAGTTTGTCCTCGGCGGCGGACGTCTCATCGCGTGCGTCGATCCGCTCAGTGTCCAGGACCTCATGGCGTCGCAGCAGGGACAGAACCCAATGATGCCGGCGGGTGGCGACGCCCCCTCGACGCTTGGCAAGCTCTTTCAGGCGTGGGGCGTAGGCTACAAGACCGATTCGCTCGTCTGCGACCTTGCCGCCGCCACGCGTCTTAACAACGGCACGGGCGGCGTCGACGAGAACCCGGCGTTCCTCTCGCTCGGGACTGCGAACATGGAGAAGGAAGACCTCCTCGTCGCGGGCATCACGCAGGTGTTGCTCCCGTTTGCCGGGTCATTCACGTTTGCCGGCGGCGACAAGGGCGGACTCGTCTTCGAGCCGGTTCTCAAGACTTCGGCGGAGCATTCCTCGGACCTCGGCCGAATGGAGGCCATCTACGGCGGCGGCTCCGCCCGCCAAACGTCGCCTGACGGCAAGCCGCGTGTCGTCGCGGCCCGTCTCAGCGGAACCTTCCCGACGGCCTTCCCACAGGGACCCGAAGGCACCAACGTCGTCGAGGGTGCGCTTTCGTCGGGCAAGGGCGTGGCCCTTCTCATTGGCGACTCCGACTTCCTGGCGGATCAGTTCTGCGTGCGGCTGCTCCAGACGCCGTTCGGCGCGATGGTGCAGCCCATGAACGACAACCTGTCGCTCTTCTCCAACATCATCGAGCAGTTCGCGGGGCGCGAAGAGCTGATCGGTATCCGGACGCGCGGCGCGTCGGACCGTCCCTTCGCGAAGGTGAACGCGCTCGAGACCAAGGCGCTGGCTAAGTGGCAGAGCAAGGAGCGCGAACTCCAGCAGGCGCTGCAGGAGACGCAGCAGCGGCTCGTCGACCTGGAGCGGCAGAAGAGCGGTGCCGAGCGCAGCCTCGTCTCCCGCGAGCAGCAGGAGGAGATCCTGCGTTTCCGCAAGACGCAGGCGGACACGAGGCGTCAGCTGAAGAACGTCCGCAAGGAGCTGACTTCCGACATCGACGCGCTCGGCTTGCGGCTGAAGTGCCTCAACATCGCGCTGGTTCCCGGGCTGGTCGTCGTCTTCGGCCTGCTGCGCGGCTGGCGTAGGCGGCGCGGGTAACGTAAGGAAGAAGTACGAAGTACGAAGGACGAAGGAAAAATGAGCACGAAGAATCTTGCTATCCTGATTGCAGCCGCGGTTGTTCTTGCGGTGGCGGCGACATTCCTGCGCGGCGGTTCGCATTCGTCCGCGCCGAAGCTCAACGGGCGGAAGATTCTGCCCGAACTCTCGCTGGCCGACGTGGCGCGCGTTGAGGCCGGCGGCGTCACGGTCGCCGCGACCGACGCGGGCTGGGTCATCGAATCGATGCAGAACTACCCCGCCGACCGCTCGAAGATCATCGCCAACCTGCAGAAGCTCCAGGACCTCAAGGTCGGCCAGGTGGCGAAGGGACGCGAACTCAAGGAGCGGACTCCGGTCGTCCTGCGCGGGGCCGACGGCAAGGAACTCGCCTCGGTTGTGCTTGGCGAGACGCATCCGAAATGGGGCTTCGGCCGCTACGCCGAGTTCGAGGGCGAGACCGTCCTCGTCGGTGACATGCTGGAGGCCTTCGACGGCGACCCGAAGCGCTGGTGCGAGACGAAGATTGTCGACACCCCGTGGATTTCCTTCACGTCGCTCGCCGCGCCGGACATCGCCGAGGAGGCGACCGGCTTCGCGACGGGCATCGTGGCGAAGGTGACCATCGCCGGCGACACCAACCGCGTCGCCACCGTCGGCAACGCGCAGTCGGGCGGCTCCAGCCGCTACCTGCGCCTGGACAACGAGCCCTGGACCTTCATCGTCCCGTCCTACTCGGTCGAGAAACTGCTTCCAAAGGAAGAGAAGGAGCCCGAGGCTGAGTAGTCGCCCGTCGCGGACAAGATGCCCGCGTCCCCAGACCAAATGCAACGCGGCATTCCCTTGGCAATGCGCCGTCATCGGAGCATCAACCATCGGAACAACCGGGCAACCGGCCATCCGACCATCGGATAGCGGCCGCGACGAAGCGCGGCCCTCCCATACGAGGTTGCCGGAGCGCGGACGGCCCGTTCGCCACGCATTGCCTTTTGCCGAATGTATTGGCAAGGAGTTGTTGTCCCAAGTTGTTGAGGTTGTTTCCCTAACATCACGGACAATTCCGGTCCGCACCGTAGTTGCAAAACACGACTGGCACAGGAAATGCTGTCGAAATATCGTTAATTGTGACGTCATGGCAAAGGCCAGGGAGGCGTTTGGCGTGACCGTCAAAACAAGTAATACTCAAACGATAGGAGCACACACATGGAACTCACAGCGAAAAAGGAAATCAGCCAACGCGACGGAACCGCCACGTTCCAAGGGCGAACCTACATCTTGGTCGATGCATGGTTCCTGCCAGACCCGAGGGGCGAAGGCAAGGCGATCAACGCCGTTGACGCGGAGGCTGTCAGCACGGAACCCGGATACTTCCCCATGACCCTTCTGCGCGTTCCTAACAATTGGAAGCGCGGAGGGGAGGCGCTGGAGGCAATCCCCAACGGCGAATACGACTACTTCATGCGCGAGCAGAAGGGCGTCATCACCGCACCTCGCGGATACCGTGGCCGCCGCTGCCATGACTGCTGATTGCAAAATGGCAATGTCCGTGTGGCTGGAAATAAAAAGCTTTTGATTTCCAGCCACATCAAGGAAATTGTTGCGTCGGGAGAACTTGAAGGAATGGCAACTACTCGAAAAATTCGAGTAGTTCGACTTGAGGGCGGCAGACGTGTCTCGCGGCAAATTGATTTTTTCAATCTTGAAATGATCATTTCCGTTGGCTACAGGGTTAATTCGCGGCGTGGCGTTCTCTTCCGCAGATGGGCGACATCGGTGCTCAAGGAGTATCTGCTTCGTGGCAGCGTCCGCGACCAGAGGATAGACAAACTCGAGAAGCGCATGACGGCGGCGGAACGTTCCATAGATTCAATCATATACACCTTAATGCCCCCGCTAAAGGATAACCGTAAGCCAATTGGTTTCAACACCTGAGGCGACAGTCGGTACAGTTCCCGTTCCCCCGGCTTTTCTAAGCCGCACCACCAATGGGTGGTCGCGCTGGAGCGCGACCATCGCGGGCAAGATGTCCGTGTCCCCAGGGGAGGCCAAATGCAACGCGATGGTTCCCTGGCAACGCGTCGTCATCGGAGCATCGACCATCGGAACAACCGGGCAACCGGCCATCCGACCAACGGATAGCAGCCGCGACGAAGCGCGGCCCTCCCATATGGGGATGCCGGAGCGCGGACAGTCCCCGGTGTCAGACACCCTAGGGGTTCCGCATCTCCGATTCTCCCCATTCTCCCCGTTTAGCGCCGCAGGCCTCTACACGCTCTACACGGCTCATTATCCCCGAAGCGTTAGCGGAGGGATCGGAACATTCGGAGTTCAACCCATTCGGCAACGATCTTGAGGTAGGCGGACGAGCCGTCCGCGCTCCCGGAAGGGCGCAAGATTACCGCGCCGTAATCTCAATTACTTTTCGAGATTCTGCCGAGTAACCAATTGTCGATTGTGGCGGACGGATACCACGATGCACCCGCTGCGTCCAACGCGATAAATTATCCTATAGGGAGCAATCCCTATTTCGCGAATACTTCGCCTCCCGATTTCAGGAACCATCTGGCCAATGTAGGGATGGTCGGCAAGAATGTCTGGTGCGTGAAGCAAATCCACGCCCCACTTGGCTGACACCTCTTGGCCAGCGTTGTCGCGGATGACGCGTAGAATTTCCGCAAGGCGAAGTCGCGCCTGAGGAGTCCAGAGGACTTGCGGCAACGTTTTCACAAAAGACCTTCTTCTTTCAAGGAGGCCTCGACTTCGGCCGTCGTCATGACCTCGCCGCGCTCAATCTCGGCTTCCGAAATGCGAATGTCCTCGGCAATCTCGAATGTTTCGCGCATACGCTCAAAGTCCTCGACCGAAAACATGACGGTGGCCGACTTCCCATTCTGCGTGACGAGAATGGGGCGGTGCGTCCGTCGCGTCCGAGCGATGCATTCCGTAAGGGAATTGCGGAACTCGGAAAGGGGCATGACATCATGTGCGAGGTCGATTGATGGGAATGTGGCTGTTGCAGGCATTTGGCAGAATCCTTTACTGAATATTGTAATAAATTCTGTAACGAATTCGCAAGAACTTTCCTGCTGCCCGCGTCACCGAGGGAGGAAAATCGCCGTTAAGGCCGTATTTTTAGTGAATAACGCAAAAAATACTGCCTTAACTTGACTTTTCACATCTTTTTCGATAAACTCAAAGCATGAAAATCTTCAAACGCGAAACCTATCTTCGGAAAATCCGTGGATTCTATTCCGACACTGGGCTTATAAAGGTGATTACCGGTGTCAGGCGGTGCGGCAAGTCCTGTCTCATGGTCTCCATCGCCGAAGAGCTTAGGCATGGCGGGATTGACGAGGCGCATATCGTATTCCTCGATTTGGACCGACGGCCCTACAGAAAGGTTAAGACAGCCGACAGACTGGAAGAACTCATTGACGAAAAGAGTCCGAAATCCGGAATTGTCTATCTCTTTATCGATGAAATACAGAATGTCGCGGGATTCGAAGAGGTGGTTAACGCCTTCAGAACTGAGGAGCGCTTTTCGATTTTCATCACGGGGTCAAACTCCTATCTTCTTAGCGGCGAACTTGCGACAAAGCTCACGGGGCGCTACATCGAGTTTGAAATGTTTCCTTTGAATTTCGCGGAGACGCTGGCCATGAAGGGATTCCTTGGAAAGCAAATTGCCGATAGCCTAGGAGAAGAGTTTGAGCGCCATCTGCGCCTCGGCGGCTTCCCGGGGGCAATCGGCTTTGCGAATGACGAGGACCGATTAGTCTATGTTGAGTCCGTCGTGGAGGAAATCTTTAGAAAGGACATCCGCCGCCGCGTCAAGGTCAGGAATCCGTCCGTTTTCAAGACCGTGCAGACCTATTTGCTGAACAACTATGGCGCGACGACCAGTTTCACCAACATTCTCTCCGATCTTGAAAAGAACGGAATGCGAATCACACGGGAAACTCTTGTCCGCTATGTGGACATCCTCAAGGATGCGAAAATCCTTTACGAATGCGAACGCTTTGACCTAAAGTCCAGAAAATCACTCAATGGGGAAAAGAAGTTCTACCTCGCGGACCTTGGCTTCTTCTTCGCCACGAACGTGGACAACCGCGTCAACTTCGGCCCGGCATTGGAGAATGTTGTCTTCACATATCTAAAAAGCGAGGGGTTCAGGGTGAGCATCGGGCGGATAGGCAAGCTTGAATGCGACTTCATCGTGCGGCGGCACAACGATTACGCCTACATTCAGGTGGCCATGTCTGTGGCGGCTAAAGAGACAGAAGACCGTGAATACGCGCCATTTGGAATGATCCGCGACAACTATCCGAAGATTCTTCTCACACTCGACCCGTTGCGCCAGCAACGAGACGGAATCCGCCATCTCAACCTCATAGACGTCCTGACGGGAAGGACCCCGCTGCTGCCGTAATGGTGCGCCGCCGAGGCGAAGCGCCGCATCCTCGTCGTCGACGACGCCAAGCTGAACGCCATGGTTCTCAAGGCGCTCCTCAAGAACATGGGCGACTTCGACATCGCCGTGGCGATGGACGGCCAGGAGGCGTTGGCGGCGATGACGGCGATGACGGCACCGGGTTCCGCCCCCTTCGACCTTGTCCTTACGGACATGTGGATGCCGAATCTTGACGGCGAGGGGCTCGTCCGCGCCATTCGGAAGGACCCCGCGCTCGCCTCGACCCGCGTCATCGTCGTCACGGCCGACGTGGAAATGCGGACGAAGGCCGTCGACATGGGGTTCGACGACATCCTGCTCAAGCCCGTCACAACTGAGAGGCTGGCCAAGACCCTGGCCGGCGACGCATAGCTTGGATGTGGAACAGAAGGGCCTCGGTGTATTTGCCGCATTGCGCAAATTGAGGGGTGATTCTTTTTCGTGTTTGCCGGGTTGTGGCAGGGAATATCACGTGCTAGAATTATGGCACTGTTTTCACGGGGCGTTCGTCCCCATTCCTTGGAACAACGGTCTAACAGAAAGGCTCATAATGAATTGCTTGCGACAACATCTCGCGTTCGGCGGAGTCCTTGCCGCCATCGCGCTCGGCGGCGTCTCCGCCGTCGCCGACAGTTCGCTCTTCCCCAATGGGGAACCCGACTGGTCCGCCCTGCGCACCGCCAGCAGCCACAGCGTTGCGTCGGCAGCCACGTCGCTGGACGCGGGCTGTCCCGCATCTGTCATTTCGCCCGCCTCGTCACTTGAGGCGCGGTATCGCACCATAGGCATATCGGAGGGCATTGGAGTGCGCTCCGACAAGTTCGTCGGCTTTATCGTCATTGTCCGATAGGGCTTGAGACGACCCTTCAACCTTTCAACCTTTTAACCTTTCAACCCGAACAAGGAATCCCACCATGAACACTGCCAAAATCCTTCTCGCGGCGATAGCGACCGTCTCCTGCACGTCCTTCGCCTCCACGCCCGTCGTGAGCAACGTCACGATGGCACAGAGCGGTTCCAGCCGTCTGGTCACCATCAACTACACTCTCGATTCGGAAGCCGTCGTCACCCTCGACATCCAGACCAACTACGTCGATGGAGCCGAAACCAAATGGGCGTCCATCGGCGGCGCCGCCATCTCCGGCAACGAAACCGGCAAGACCTCCGGTCCGGCGCAGGGCGACGTGTGGAAAAAGGTCGCGGCCGGGACACACACGATCACCTGGCGGCCGGATTACATGTGGCCCGACCATGTGGTCGGGGAGGGCGGCGCCCGCGCCGTCGTCACCGCCTGGGCGCTCGACAACCCGCCGGACTACATGGTGGCCGACCTAAGCGACGCCAGCGGTACGCGCTACTACCCAGATGCCGACTTTCTTCCGGGCGGCCTCCTCGCCAACGAGGACTACCGCAAGACGAAGTTCGTCCTGCGCAAGATCATGGCCAAGGACATCGAGTGGACCAAGGGCGGAAACTCGACCGAACCCGGCTGGAGTGTGATTTCCGCGATTCCAGGCGAACCGCAGTATACCGCCCAAATCGCCAACAACTACTACATCGGCGTCTTCGAGGTCACGCAGACGCAATATGAGATGGTGATGGGGTCGAACCCGTCCGCCTTCAAGAACGCCGACTACAAGGCGATGCGCCCGGTGGATTCGGTAAGCTACAACGCTCTCCGCGGTTCCGGCGTCAACTATCCCGCCGCCCCGGCCGGTACTTCGTTCTTCGGCAAACTGCGGACGTGGTTCGGCAGCGCCTACGCCTTCGACCTCCCCAGCGAGGCGCAGTGGGAATTCGCGTCGCGCGCGGGGCATGGACTCGGCCTCTGGAACGACGGGTCGCGTATCTTGACCACGACAACCGAAGACGCAAACCTCTCCCGCATGGCCCGCTACTTGCAAAACGGCGGTTATGTGAAAGACGGGACGACCTATACGGCGTTGTCCAACGCCCAGATTGCCTCCTGCACGGATGCAAACGGCACGGCAATCTGCGGTTCCTACGCGCCCAACGACTGGGGTCTCTACGACATGGAAGGCAACATACTCGAATGGTGCCTGGACTGGTTCACCACGAATGAAACCGACCTCAGAAGTTTGAAGGGGGCCGTAAACACGACCCAGCAAGGCACCAACGGGCGTGTGATGAAGGGCGGGTCGTGGACGCACGACCCCTGGCGCAGCCGCCCCGGCTTCCGCTGGCATGGCGCTGCGGATGCCGGGTACAACACCTTCGGTTTCCGCCTGGCACTCGGACTGTAACGGCGCTCTGACGTGGCCGAAACGACGCGAGCACGAATGTCCGCAGCTTCGTTTTCCAAGGAATTCGCCGTGCGCGATTTCGGCGCGCACGGCGATGGCGTTGCCAAGGACACGGCCGCCCTCCAGACCGCCATCGACGCGTGCGCGGCGGCGGGGGGCGGGCGCGTCGTTTTCGAGGCGGGCGTCTATTTGACAGGGTCGCTCCTCCTCCGGAGCGGCGTCGAACTGCATCTGGGGAAGGGCGCGCGCATTCTCGGCTCGCCAGACTGCGCCGACTGGAAAGACCGGCCCGACGCCCACCACATCGACTCCGCGATGTGCCCGCGCAGACGCTCCGCCGCGTTGCTTTTCGCCGACGAGGCGGAAAACATCGCCCTCACTGGCGAGGGCGTGATCGACGGCAACGGCTACGCCTTCGTCGAACCCGACCCCGAGAGCCCCAGCCGACAGCTGCGCCGCAGGTTCGACCTCTCCATCTCCCCGCCGCGCCTCGTCTTCTTCGCCGGCTGCCGGGACGTGCGCGTGGAGGGCGTGACCGTCGTCAACCCGCCGGCCGGATGGAGCTTCTGGGTCCACGACTGCGACCGTGTGCGGTTCGCCGACATGGCGGTCGAGTCGGACGTGAACTTCCCGAACAACGACGGCATCCACGTCAACTGCTCGCGCGACGTCGAAATCGTCCGCTGCCGCATCGATACGGGCGACGACTCGATCGTTGTGCGCGCCAACAGCGCCTCGCTCCGCGAAAACCGCGCGTGCGAGCGGGTGCGCGTCGCGGACTGCAAGCTGCGGTCGTATTCGTGCGGCGTCCGCGTCGGCTGGCTCAACGACGGCGTGATCCGCGACTGCTCGTTCGAGCGGCTCGACATCCGCGACTCCGTCTGCGGGATCGGGGTTTTCCTGCCAGACTGGCATTCGCGTGACACCTGGCCCGACCAGGGGCGCGAGGCGACGGACATTTCGGACATGGAATTCACGGACATCCAGATGGACGCCGTGTGCGCGCGCCCCGTCTATGTGCACATTTCCGGCCATCCGGGGACGCAGGTGCGTTCCGTGCGCGGCCTCCGGTTCCGGAACGTCGTCGCGCGCGGGCTGATGCACCCGGTCGTCTCCGCCCCGCGTCCGGGACTGGTTTCGGACATCTCCTTCGTCGATTGCCGGTTCACGCGGGAACTGGCCTTGCCGGAGCGCTATCCGAACGGCGGCAACGTCGGCTTCGCCGAGTGCCAGCGCTTCCCTGACGACATACCCGACGCCAACGTGGAGAACCTCCGCCGGACGCGGACGACGTTCGCGTGAGGGCGCACGCGGGTCAAGCTGTGGCGAAGAAAGCGCTTGCGTACAACGCCGGTCACCGGCTTTCGCCCAGCGGGCTGCTGGGCTGCGCTTATGTTTCGTCCATCTGCCACGCGCGCATAATTCTCCATTCTCCATTTTCAATTTGTTTTGACACTCACGCGGGGAATTTGCCATAATATTTCCGTTGTTTGGCGCGGCTTGCCGCGCCGGACGGCAAGGGCGCCAGCCGCCAACAGCTAACGGTTAACCGCCAACGGTTAACGACCAGCCCCAACAATCTAGCAGCGCTGCAAAGCGGTCGTCCACTTATTGAAAATGCGTGTTTACCTCGATAACTGTTGCTACAATCGTCCCTTCGACGATCAAGACCAACTTACGATTCGACTTGAAACGGTTACAAAGTTGGCCGTTCAGTTAATGATGGCTCTTGGCAAGGTTCAGTACGTTTGGTCGAAAGCTCTTGATTTTGAGATTTCATTCAATCCCTTTCCCAAGCGTAAATCTTCAATAATGTGGTGGAAAGATGGGGCTGCGGTTTATGTGGAAATGACGCAAGACATCATACAGCGTGGCGAAGTAATCGAGACATTGGGTATCAAGCCAAAGGATGCCCTGCATTTGGCGTCTGCGGAAAAGGCGAATTGCGACTTTTTTCTTACCACAGACAAGGGCATTTTGAAAAAGCTTTCCGTTCTTGGCGCAATGAAGGTCATGAACCCAATTCAATTCATCACGGAGGAATGCAATGAAGACGATGCCAGTATCGGACAATGAGCTTGCAATGAGGGGCATGAATCTTCTCAAGGAGAAATTCGGGCCTGTGGACGCGGAGCGATTCGTCTATATCCTTGTGAAAGACCGTTTTGACTATACGGAATGGCAGAGAGGGCTTTTCCCGGGCGAAACCGTCAGATCACTAGGGGAGAAAATGATGGCGTTCAATGCCGACGCTTCTGCGGCTATTCAAAAATGACTACGCCACCATAATTAGGGACTGTGAGAAAAACAGCCTTCGATTTGAATCGCCGTTTCTCCCGCCGCCTGTCGGGCGGCGTTTTTGTTTCCGCCAATCTGCCACACCCCACAATTCTCCATTCTCCATTTTCCATTCTCAATTTGTTTTGACACGCACGCGGCAAATTTGCCATAATATTCCTGTCGTTTGGTGCGGCTTGCCGCGCCGGACGGCCAGTTTGGCTTTTGGATTTCAGCTATCGGCTTTTACCTCTCGACAATCAAACGATTAGACGGAAGCTAAAAGCTCTAAGCTCCAAGCTCTAAGCTAACAAGACAACTTGCAGCGCTGCAAAGCGGTCGTCTCCTGAAACGTGAGAAACTTCGTAGGACGACACTTATGCAGAGGAAGCGCGTATGCGCTCGCCTCTCTTTGTGTTCCCTACAAGGCTTTTCTCACGGCCTCAGGAGAGATACGAGGGGAGGTCTTTGCGTTATTGTGGGCCTCGATTCGTGTCTGTCCGTGAGCGGCGACGAGGCGCTCCTATCTCTCCGCGCCGGACGGCGGGCCTCAACTCAACGGGCGCGTAGAGGAGGTTGAAGTTGAAAATGAATAACTGTTTTTGCGACGATTTGTGCTGCATGGCAGAAGGTTGGGTGTCTGATAATGACTCTCCAAAAATACACATACAGATCGGCAACACTCAGCTGTCATCTTCCTCATGTGCAAATTTAAACGGAACGTGGAAATCAATGAATGACAAAGAAAAGTTGGAGTTCATCAAACGGGATTGCCTTTCTCGTATCGACGATGTTAAGAAAACAAACAGTATTCCAACATACTCAGCCTTTCTTTCTATTCCTGCAACAATCGGATATTTTTCAAACTTGGCGTTTTCGTATAGTAGCGCACTAAAAACTGCCGGAACGACAGATAAAGACAAAAAGAAGTTTATGGCTTTCTGTGATAAGTACATGCTGCATCTGCCATTTGTTGGCAATCAACGTTCTGCAGTCTCAAAGGTTCTATACACTCTTCGCTGCGGATTGATCCATGGAGCCTCCCTTAAATGTCTTACAGGGCAAAAGAAGACATCAGGAAATAATCAAGATTGGCTATGCACTATCAACGTTTGCATAACCCAGAGTAAGGACAATGGCAAGACCCTTCAGGAAATTGACAGTCTGCTTGCCACTGCATGGAGCAATCCGAGTGAAACTGTCGAATTCACATTACATGCAGACGCGCTATGCGATGCATTATCCGACGCAGTTGACGCAATGTTTAATGATACAGACCCAGATGTTCCGTCAAGTATTATTCGCGTCTTTGAGGAAGAGCCTCCCATTTTGTGTGCAAAACTCTGAAATAAGTGTCCACTTAGAGCGACCTATAACCATGTGAGGACTTATGAACAGACCTTTTTTTGAGATTATTCTTGGGGCTACTATATGTTCCATGTCATTTGCCGCCCCCACCATTACCGATGTTACGGCGCGCCAACGCTATCCGTGGAACGGCAAGGTGGACATCACATACACGGTTTCGGGCATGAATGACCTTGAAACCTTTAAGAAGGAATACGGTTTGTTAGCACTAGATCTCAAGGTGTCGGCAACAGATTGCGATTCAGGCGTGACAAATATCGCTACGGTGCTTAGTCTTAACGGTGACTTATCCTTGACGGACGGAACTCATAGTTTCACTTGGGACTTGATGGCACAAGGTCTAGCAATCTTATCAACGAATGTCGTCTTTCGCGTTTCATGTGAGCCGATGCCAGCTACCTATTGTGTCATAGATCTTTCTGCTGGTTCAACGGCTTCATATTATCCTGTTACCTTCTTGGCCGCACCACCAAGCGGTGGTTTCAATGTAGATGCTTACAAAACTTCAAAACTCGTTCTTCGACGTATCGAACCGGGGACATTCATGATGTGCGGGCAGTACCAAACAACATTGACAAAACCATATTACATTGGCATCTTTGAGATGACGCAAAGACAGTATCAACTTGTCATGGGGAAAAACCCTTCGAAATACAAAGGCAATATGCGACCTGTCGAGCAGGTGAATTACAACACTACAATTAGAGGTTCTGGACTTGGGACGCAATGGCCAACTAGTTCCAGTGTTGACGAGAACAGCTTTATGGGCAAGTTACGGTCCCGAACTGGCCTAGGCTTTGATCTTCCAACAGAGGCACAATGGGAGTATGCCTGCCGTGCCGGCACAACGAGTAATTACAATAATGGCGGCGATGATGTCGAGGACTTAAAAGTGCTAGGACGGTACGGCGATACTTCTGGCAACCTATCGGATGGTAATGGTGGCTACACGGATGCTCATACAACCGTTGGCTCTTACCAGCCAAACGCTTGGGGACTCTACGACATGCACGGTAATGTTTTCGAAAAGTGTCTTGACTGGAACTGGACGCCGTCAAATCCGCAAACTGACCCAGTTGGCGGTTCATCTGGACCATATCGAATAGTTCGTGGTGGTAGCTGGTATCACAAGGCATCCAATTGTACTTCATCATACAGAATCATCAGTGATCCAGCATATAGCACAGGGAGCTCCAGTTGTGGTTTCCGTCTAGCGCGACCAATAGTTGCTACGTCACAAGAACTTGCATGCTTTGGAAGTAGTTTGCCCACAATAATAGGTTCAACTGAGATGCCGGTAATCTCGCCATCTGGCGGAGTGGTTACGTGGCCGCTCTCAATCACAATAACCTGTGCGACTGAAGGGGCAATCATTCGCTACACCACAGATGGGACAGAGCCAACCGCTCAAAGTCCACTTTACAGGCGTTTTCGTATATCAGAACGTTCCACTATCAAGGCAATTGCCAGCAAAAATGGAATAACAAGTGAGGTTGCCGTGGCAGAATTCGCGGCAGGGCAATGTGCCAATCCAATCGTTTCACCTTCTGATGGAACGACATTTGATTGGGCGGGACAAGAAGTTTCCATTGCGTGGTCGGGCGCGGACGGCATTCTGCGCTACACGACGGACGGGAGCGACCCGACGGCGGCAAGCCAAATTTATAGTGGACCGTTCACCATTGACGAGTCGACGATCGTGAAGGCAAAGGCTTTTGGCGACCAGTTCTTCGACTCGGCTATCGTGACGGCAAACATTACGCGCGTCTGGTCGTATGTTGCCACCCCGACAATCATGGCTGCCTCGTCCTTCACGGGGACAAAGACTGACGTCGCATTATCATGCGCAACTGACGGGGCGGTTATCCGTTACACGCTTGACGGGTCAACCCCAAATTCTGGTTCAACAGTCTATACTGGGCCGTTCGATGTTACGGGAAGTTGTATCGTCAAGGCCTATGCGACTTGCTTTGACTACCACGATTCCGCTATGGCGACGTTCTCCATCACAAAAATCTGGGGGATTGGTGACACACTCGGTGTCCCTGATCAGGTTTTTACGTCTGGCGGCGACTTGCCTTTCGTTCGCGTTACAGACAACACCGCGCCGCTTGGCGAATCGATGAAGTCGGGCGCAATCACGCATAACCAGATCTCGACATTCTCGACGACCGTAATGGGGGCGGGAACAATCAGCTTCCAATGGAAGGCCTCGTGCGAGGATTCCGGCGGGGAGTACGACTGGGACCATGCGGAGTTTTGGGTGGATGACACCCGCATTGCGCAGCTCGATGGCGAAACGGCATGGCAGACCGTCACGCAAGCCATTTCGGGCTCCGGCACCCACACGCTCCTTTGGAAGTACGTCAAGGACAATGTAGAATCCGAGGGCGAGGATTGCTGCTGGGTTGCCGACTACCATTGGGCCTCGGCGTACACCGAGACGCAGACGACGCCCGCGCCCGTGCCGTATGTCTGGCTGCGCACCTACTACCCCGAGACGCCTGACGAGTACGACTTCTATGAGGCCGCCGCGAAGGAAGACGCCGCCAACGGCGTGAACAAGGTCTGGGAGTGCTTTGTCGCGGGGCTTGTCCCGACAAACGCGACGGATGTGTTCCGCGCCGTAATCTCGATGGAGAATGGCGCGCCGGTGGTCGGCTGGGAACCCGACCTCAACGAGGGCGGCACGAAGCACGAGCGCGTCTACACGGTCGAGGGCAAGGAGAATCTCGCTGACAGTTGGGCACCGACCAACTCGGCCAGCCGCTTCTTCCGCGTCAAGGTGGAAATGCCGTAGGGGCGGGGGTTGCTTTCGCTGCTTGGAGTTTGGGAGGCTTGGAGGTATGGAGGTTCTGGTGGATTATTACAAACTTCCCAATCTCCGAAACTCCCCGTAGCGGAAGCAATCAACGCTGAATGCGTTGGCAAGACGTTGTTTTTCAAGTTGTTGAGGTTGTTTTCCTTACATCACGGACAATCTCGGCCCGCACCGTAGTTTCAATTGGTCAGTGGCGGACGCATCGTGGATGCGTCCCTACCACGCGACGACGAAACGCCGCAGGCCGCTACACGATTCTACACGCTCCACACGGCTCATTTTCCCCGAAGCGTTAGCGGAGGGTTCGGAACAATTCGGAGTTCAACCCATTCGTCCACGGCCTTAGGGTAGGCGGGCGAGGCCGCCCGTGCTCCCGGAAGGGCGAGGCTTTGCGCGGCTGGAAGCCGCACCTCCCACAGGTCGCGCTTCCGCGCGACCGCCGCGGGCAAGATGCCCGCGTCCCCAGGGGAGACTGGATGCAACGCGTCAATTCGTAGCAACGCGCCGTCATCGGAGCATCAACCATCGGAACAACCGGGCAACTGGCCATCGGATAGCGGCCGCGACAAAGCGCAGCCCGCCCGGAGGGATTAATTTGTATTTGCGTTTGCGTCAGTTGTGATCATTTGGAGTTTTTGTCATTGAAGAAGGCCTCCCTTACTTCGTGAAACCTTCAAGAAGCGCCCGCTTGCGCGGGTTGTCGGCGGAGGGGCGGACGGAGCGCGGCCCGTCCGGCTCGCGCTCGAGGCTCCAGGCGTCCCACTCGCGGAAGG
>JAEEGJ010006174.1_pt1 | contig 36357 bp, 28 predicted proteins | sample 8958761 | NCBI WGS metagenome assembly JAEEGJ01 (sample SAMN16246546, study PRJNA631951) | gut metagenome | biome: gut microbiome; feature: rumen; material: RS-attached | host: Bos | place: Iran: Karaj | collected 2018-10
AGCAACCGAAGTCTGTGGCCACGTCGTTGTGTCCCATACCTGCCAGGTCGCTGCCTTCCAGGCGCAGCACCAGCGAACCGTCTTTGAGGAGGGTCTTCTGGATAGCTGCTGAGAGGTTGAAGTAGTTGTTGGTGAGCAGCATATTGGTAGTGTATCCCTTGTTGTAGAGAACTCCGCCCAGTTCCATCTGCCACCCGCCTTTCAGACGCAGGGTGTTGAAGAGCTGCGCTACTAACAGGGGCTTGTCGTTGAAAGATGTCTTCCTGAATCCTGAAGGCTGGCTGGGGTCAGGAGCGTTGATGGTAAGCCACTGGGGCTGGAATGCGAGAGTATAGTTCAGTGAGAGGGGGCCTATCGTAGGAGTGAGGTTTACATAGACTGACAAGTTGCGGAACGGCTCTTCCAGGTTGCGGGGTTTCACCAGCATCACGCCCTCGTCGTTGTAGGGAGTAGCCCAGTTTACTATGGCGTTGTTAACGCGGGAGTAAGTGGCGCCAAGGGCAATGAATTTCCATACCGCAGTGAGACTCACGTCGTGCATTGTCTGAGGCTGAAGGGCGGCGTTTCCGCTCTGCCACAGGTAGCGGCTGTTGTAGCGTACTGCGCTTGAGAGCATCGAGAAGTCCGGACGGAGAGTCTTGGCGCTGTAGTTGAGCAGCAGTTGCACGGGACCGAAGGCGTTGGCATAAGATACAGTAGGAAACCAGTTGCCATAGGAACGCCTGATGTCGTTCTGGTGAGCCAGGGCATCTTCGTATAAATAGAGGACGTGCTCGTATCGGACCCCTGCGCTCATCTGGCCGAACTTGGGCAGATAGAAGGCATATGTTGCAAAACCTGCGATATTGTCCTCTTTCACGCTGGCGTCAGATGCCGGCACGGGAATGCCGGTGAGGGCGTATTTGTCGCTGCGGCGGGAGAATGTCTCCTCAGTGCCGAGCTGGAGCTGTCCGACGAGGATCGGATAGGACAGGACCAGTTTGGTGGCATACATCCGGTTGCGGCTGTCTGAGCTGGTGCTTACCCTTGCATCGTGCGTCATCCCGCTGGTCTCTTCAGAATTGCTGACGGTGGTGCTGACATTGGTGAAATAGTCGGCATTGAAGTCGATGTTCAGTTTCCCGCCCACCGTTCCGTTGTAATATACATTAGTGCCGATGTTGTAGGGAGCGATATCTCCGAACCTGTCTTCCGTGAGGGTCCTGATGTCGTCAACCAGCACGCCGTCGCGGTGAACCTTGTCGGTGATCAGGGTGTGACTGTCCTGGCTGAGACTGCGTCCCCATTCCACCTTGCCGCCCACGAAATGGTTGTCCGCAATCTGCCAGTTTATGCCGGAACTGCCGCCAAGACTGCGAACCATACCCAAACCTTCGATTGTCGCCTGGTCCAGGAACTCCGGTGATCCCGTTGACCTTTTCTCGGCGTCGCTGAGCTGCATATAATGGCTCTTGTCGTAGTTGACGCTGGTGAAGATGTCCACACCGCCGGTGCGGTAGTTCAGGTTCAGGTTGGCTGTAGGGTCGTTGAAATCAGCCCTTCTCAGGGACTGGGCGTCGGTGAGCGTGAGGTTGAAGCCGAAGCCGTCTCCCTGACGGCGGATGGTTCTGATGCGGACCACGGAGCGGACGCTTGCGTCGTACTGGGCCCCGGGATTCGTGATGACCTCGACGCTCTGGATCTCGTTGCTCTGCAGGCGGGCGAGCTCATTCGCGTCAGTCACCTTGCGTCCGTTGATATATATGAGCGGAGATCCCTTGCCGATGACCTCCAGTCCGTTCTGGCCGTTCACAAGGCCGGGAGTCTTGGCAAGTACGTCATTTGCATTGCCGACATTCTCCAGAACCGAACCCCTCACGTTTGTCTGCAGGCCTTCGCCTGTGAGTTTTGTTACGGGCATCACGGCTGTCACCGCGGCCCCTTCCAGCATCTGGGTGTCTTCGGTCAGCGTGACTGTCATCCCGTCCACCGGAGTCAGATACTGAGTCTGGTAGCCCAGCATCACTACCATCATTATTCCGTCGGTTTCGCTGGTTACTATGTTGAACGTACCGTCATCCTGGGTGACGGCACCGCATACTACGGTAGAATCAATCCTGGACAGCACGGCTACGTTCGCGTAAGCCACGGGATTGCCGTATGAGTCCACTACTTTTCCTCTCCAGTCTTCTTTTGCACCGGCCGTAATTGCGGTCAGCATCATCATCGTGAATAAAATCAGTCTCTTCATTTCTGCTTTGTTTGTTTTTGCACATTAGACGCAGTCCTTGCAAAAAAACTACACTATCATAACGGAAAAACGTTCCGAAAGGTTGGCGAATGTACAATAAAATAGACGGACCAATACGAAAAATGTTAATGGGCGAGCGAAATCACGTGCAAATAAGTTAACTTAGTATGATTAATTGAACCACCTGAACTATGAAAAAAATACTTCTCATTGTCTGCTGCGCTGCACTGGCGGCGTGCTCGCACAAACCTGTCATAGACGTCCAGGCTCACCGCGGAGGTGCCGGACTGATGCCTGAGAATACAATCTCAGCAATGAAGCATGCGCTTGACCTGCGCGTCAACACTCTCGAGTTCGACCTGCAGCTGTCGAAGGACGGCGACGTGGTTGTCTCGCACGACAGCTATTTCCATCCGCGCTACTCCATCAGGCCTGACGGCACTCTGATTGCCGAAAGTGACCCCAGGGAATACCTTTTCACGATGCCCTATGACAGCATCGCCAAGTACGAGGTCGGCCTCCGGCACGTGGACCGCTGGCCCACACAGGCCAAGATCCACGAGGTGAAACCTCTGGCCGGCGACCTTATAGACTTCGCCGAAGCCTATGCAAAGCAGATCGGACTGCAGCCTGTGAACTACAACATCGAGATCAAGTCCTGGCCGGGAGAAGGAGAGGGGACACTCTGGCCCGACTACAAACTATTCTGTGACACCTGCGTCCCGCTGCTGCTCTCCAAGAATCTGGGAGACCGCCTCATCGTGCAGTGCTTCGACCCCCGTGCCCTCAACTATATGCACGAAAAGTGGCCGGATCTCATCCTGTCTTATCTGACAGAAGCCGAGGAAGGCGGAGACATTGAAGCTCTCCTTGCAAAGAACCTCGATTTCAAGCCTCAGTGGTGGAGCCCCGAGAGCAGCGTCGTCACTCCCGAGAACGTGAAGTGGTGCCACAAGCACGGCATCGGCGTTGTGCCCTGGACAGTGGACGATCCTGACGAGATGCGCCGCCTCGTGGACTGCGGCGTAGAGGCCATCATTTCAAACTATCCTGACATTCTTATAGAAACAGTAAGATAATGCTGAAATTCCTCAAGCAACCCGAATATAAGCCTGCACAGACCGGCCCCGAAGCCGATGCAAAATTCAAACGTCTCAGGCTGCAAGTCTTTATCGGCGCTTTCATAGGCTACGCAGGTTTCTACCTTGTGCGCAAGAACCTTTCGATGGCAATCCCGGCTATGGTCCCTCTAGGATTCCAGAAGACCGAGCTCGGCTTCGTGCTAGGTCTGAATGCCGCTGCATACGCACTCTCAAAGTTCCTTAACGGAAGTGTTTCAGACCGCTCGAACGCCCGCGTGTTCCTGCCGATGGGCCTTATCCTCACGGCCATCTCGATGTGCTTTATGATAGTGCCCATCCAGTTCATTGGAGCAGAGAACAAGGGCCTGGCCATCCTGGTAATGGGCGTGCTGAACTGCCTTGTCGGCTGGTTCAACGGTATGGGCTGGCCTCCCTGCGGCCGTGTGATGACTCACTGGTTCTCCCCGGGAGAGCGCGGTACCAAGATGAGTATATGGAACTGCGCACACAATGTCGGCGGCGCTCTGGTCGGTCCTATGGCAACCTATGGTGCGGCCTGGTTCGGCAGCTGGTTCTACGGAACTCACGAAGAGCTCTATTTCCTAATCGGAACATTCGCATTCCCTGCAGCAGTCGCCCTGTTCATAGCCCTGCTGGCCTATGTGCTGCTTCGCGACACGCCCCAGTCCTGCGGCCTCCCTTCAGTGGAGTCCTGGCGCAACGACTATCCCAAGAACTACTCGGAGAAGCACGAGACAACCCTTACCGCGAAAGAGATATTCTTCAACCACGTCCTGAACAACAAGTTCCTCTGGTTCATCGCCCTGTCGAACGCTTTCGTCTATATGGTGCGCTACGGCTGCCTCGACTGGGCTCCGACCATCCTGACTGAGAAGGGCATAGATCTCAAGAGCGCAGGTTGGGCATATTTCGCCTACGAGTTCGCTGCCATCCCAGGCACGCTGCTCTGCGGCTGGATCTCCGACCATTTGTTCAAAGGCAAAAGGGCACTCCCGACAATGATCTTTATGGCGCTGGTGATGGTTTTCGTGGTGCTTTACTGGGCATTCATCGACAACCTGACCGTTGTTATAATCTGCCTCATCGGCATCGGTTTCTTCATCTACGGGCCGGTTATGCTCATCGGAGTGCAGGCCCTCGACCTGGCACCGAAGAATGCGGCTGGAACTGCTGCCGGACTCACAGGTTTCTTCGGCTATTTCCTGGGCACCTTCCTGCTGGCCAACACCGTGATCGGCCTTGTGGCTCAGAATGCCGGCTGGGGCTGGACCTTCGTTCTGCTTATTGTCGCCTGCCTGCTGTCAATCTTCTTTATGGGACTGACGATGAAAGAGGAAAAACGGTAATCCTATGAAAAAACTGCTTATAATCGCTGCCGTTGCAGCTCTTGCTGCCTGCACTCCGAAAGAAGTAATTCCCGATGCGCCGGACTACAGCAAGGCGACAGAATGGTATGTCACTGACCGCGGCGGCGACGTCGACCTGTTCTATATCAGCTCCACTTCCACCTTTGACTATGAGAAGGACGGAGCGACGGTCCATTGGGCTTGGGCGGCCGATTCCGCAGCCTGCCACAGCATGCGCGAGGAGATGGAAGGGGTGGACCGCATCCTTTCCGGCGACCTGAACTACTACTCGCCGTACTACCGTCAGATGACGATGGAGACCTACCTTGACAATGCTCTCATAGCAAGCCGTTTCCCGCTGGCAAAGGAAGATGTGAGCAGGGCGTTCAAGTATTATATCGAGAACTACAACAATGGGAGACCCTTTGTTCTGGCCGGTTTCAGCCAGGGAGGACAGGTTCTCGTGGAATTGCTGAAGGAGCTTCCCGAGGAGTTGCACGAGCGTATGGTGGCGGCATATGTCCTCGGATGGAAAATCACAGAAGATGAAGTTGAAAAATACGGCTCGATCATCCCCGCAACGGGTGCTGATGACACCGGCGTTACCATCTGCTATAACTCGGTGGAAGATCCCGAGGATGCGACTCCGCTGGTCAGCGAAGGCAATGCCGTGGCCATCAACCCTGTGAACTGGGTAACTGACGCTACGCCCGCCGTCCTCTTCGACACGCTGACTGTGACACTGGACCAGGAGTCCAAACTGCTGCTGGTGGACGGTTTCGAGGGAACGGGATATGCATGGAAGCCTTATTTCAAAGACGGCTGCTACCATACCTTCGAGATCCGCTGGTACGGCGACAGTCTCCGTGAGAACATAAAAAACCGCTGCCAGAAATATCTGACAACGGTTTTTCAGTAGTTATTTCTGAATCCCGGCCTGCTATCTCAGCGGCTGGAGTTCCATATAGTCGATATCCGGAATACCGCTGCGGTCGTTGGCAATCCTTATGGTGTTGAGACCGGGCTTGAGGTTTACTGTGACTTCAACGTCCTGCCATCCCTCAGCTGCGGCTATCCTGACCTGACGGGCGTTGTCCGGATTGTCGGACAGATAAATCATGTTGCCGCGGGGCTCGTTGGTAAGGCAGCGGAGCGTGAGTTTGTATTCTCCACCCTTCGGGCTCCAGATATCGCGCCATTGGATGTCGTTTGTGGGCTTGAAACCAAGCTGTGTGACAGCCACTCCGCCAGAACATTCTTCAACCGGAGTGTAGGTGGCAGTCTTGAAAGCCTGGTTGTTGTAGAGTTCCTGATAGTCGCTCAGCCAGGCAGTCTCGGCCTCGTAACGCACGCGTTCCAGCCTCTGTTTTGCAGCTATGCGATAGATGCGGGTGCCGTGTGCGGGAACGTCAGCCTCCAGACGGTCGGTGATGCTGCCTATGTCCTTGCGCTCGAAGAGGTCACGGACAGCGGCTCCTCCGGCCAGGTCGAGGTCCTTGAGGTCGATACCCATATGGCAGGGCTCGTCGGCAGGATTGTAGAAGGCCACAGCGCGGACGGTGCCGAAGCGCTCCTCGATGTCTTTCACGAATACGTAGGTTTCACCGATGTGCTGGACTACGTAAGCCTGGAGTCCGAGGGGATCCTGGTCCAAGGCTATGAGGTCGCGGTTGGTCATAAGGTCGAACGCCTCTGAACGCAGGGTGGTCATATCGCAGCCGATCAGCAGGGGAGACGACATAATGCACCAGATTCCGAAATGGGTCTTGTCCTCTTCGCTGCTCATCGAACGGCCGACTTCGAGCATATCCATATCGTTGTAATGTCCTCCTCCAGCATATGCTGAAAGATACAGGCTCTGGTTGATGATGCTCTTTACAGACTGCCAGCGGTCACCGATGTCGTGGGACATACGCCAGGAGATGGCCACGTCGCGCACCCACACGCCCGGGAAGTCCCAGCGGCATACGTTCAGGCGGACATCCTTGCGTCCTGTGTTGTCGATGGCCTTGCGGATTGCAGTATAGCGCTCCTGAGGGTCGAGCGCCAGACGGTCAGAATTCTGGGGCGCGTTTCCGCCGCAGAAGTCGACCTTGATGAAATCGAATCCCAGCTCCTTGAAGAAGAAGTCGGCATCCTGCTGGTCGTGGCCGTAGAGGCCCACACCGCGGGCGATGGTGTCGCGGTTGTAGTAGCTTCCGCAGGTGTTGGCTCCGGCGTCACTGTAGATTCCGGCCTTGAGACCGAGGGAATGGATGTGGTCCACTACCTTCTTCATTCCGTTCGGGAAACGGGTGGGGTGGATGAGCAGCTGCCCGGTCTGCGGGTCGCGGCCTCCGAAATATCCGTCATCGATGTTGATGTGGTTGTAGCCGGCATCTGCCAGCCCTGTCGATACCATCGCATCTGCCTGACTCAAGATCAGAGAATCGGAGATGTTGACGCTGTAGGTGTTCCAGGAGCTCCATCCCATCGTGGGAAGCTGGATGCCTTCGGAACCTTGCTGCCTGGGAGAAGTAGTGCAGGCCGCAACTGCAATCAGCAGTGCAAGGAGTGGAATAAGATTTCTTTTCATTATAGGGTCTTGACTTTTTTCAGGAATTCCGATACCCTGCGGGTGTATTCCTCAGGATACTTCGCATATGCGTTGGCGTGAACTGCGCCTTCGGCTACCCACATTTCCTTGTATCCGGCTGTCTTTGCGTCGTAGTTCTTCTGCAGGTGCTCGAAAGGAACGAAGTCGTCAGCATCACCGTGGATGAAAAGCATCGGCACATATGACTTGGCAAGCTGATTGACAGAGGAGGCTTCCTTGAAGTCCCAGCCGTAGCGCTTCTTGCAAACAATGTTGGCGCTGTTCAGGATGGGGAAGGGCGGAAGGTGGAAGGTGTCGTTCAGATTTGACGCGAACTGGTCCCAGACTGAACTGTATCCGCAGTCCTCGACGAATGCCTTGACGTAGTCGGGAAGGTTGTCGCCGCTCATCATCATCACGGTGGCGGCACCCATTGATACGCCGTGGACGACGGTGAAGTCGTTCTTGAAGATCTCGTGAGCCTTCTCGGTCCACATTTCGACGTCGTAGCGGTCGAACCAGCCCATCTGGACTGCGTCGCCCTCGGACTCACCGTGGTACTGGAGGTCAGGAACCATCACGTTATAGTTGAGCTGGTCGCGGTACATCCGCACCAGATAGAGGAATACATAGTGATTGTCGGTGTATCCGTGCACTACCACGGCCGTGCCGTTGGCATTTGCGGGATCCTTCGCGGGAGCGTAGACGGCGTGAACCCTCTTGCCGTTGTAACCGTCGGCATAAATGTCTTTCAGGACACCCTGAGCCTTGAGGTTGTCGTACCAGGCAGTACTGCCGGGCATCAGGGAGTCAGCTTTGTAACGGGTCCGCTCAATGTCGTCCACTCCGTGAGGGGTGGGCTTCAGTGCGTAGTTGCACATAAACTTGCCGGCGAGGCAACTGTTCAGTGAAATGGCCACCAGCAGCAACAGGGCTGCATTCAGAAGCTTTTTCATAGACTAGAAGATATAGTTGAGACCGATGTTGATGCCAAGGCCGGTGCCGTCGTTAGGGTCGAAGCACTTGCCGAACTCGAAGTTGATGTTGAAGTTCTGGTTCATTATCACGTGAAGGCCTGAACCGGCGCTCATATGGAGTTTCTCGGCGTTGCCTGAGTAATAAACGGAAGAGAGTTTCTTCAGCTGGTCGAGACGGTAGGGCTGAACTACCATACCGAGGTCGAAGAACGGGTTGAGGGCGAGAGTCCAGTTCTGGTTGATCCAGCGGAACTTGGCGAAGCTCCAGCGCAGCTCGTTGTTCATCCAGGCGTAGCCGTTACCCTGCAGGCGGTTGGTTACGGTACCGCGGAGGGTGCAGGTGGAACCGAGGCCTTCGGTGTTGATCTGCTTCATGTTGATTGCCTGGATGCTCTGCAGCATATAGAACGGAGCGTTGCCGGCAACGATGCCCTGGTATGCCAGATGGGTTCCGAACACCAGGCGGTCAGCCAGCGGGAAGAACTGTTTGAAGTGCACGGCCAGCTTGAGGTAGTTGTTGTCGTGCTTTGAGATGATGTCGGGGCTGCCGAACATATAGACCTCGAGGTTGGTGCCTCGGGTGGGGTTGTTCTCGTGGTCGCGGGTGTCATAGACTACGCCGGCCTTGAACTCGAGATGCTTGCCGCCGTCTTTCTCAGCCTCGGGAATGACTCCGCCCTGTACGTATGCGTCATAGAGAGAGAAGTCGTCGTTGTAGTTGAGCCCTTCGTTGACTGCGTGTCCGGTCTTGATGCTCCAGTATGTCACACCGCCGGCCCATCCCCAGTTGCTGTTGCCGATCTGGCCCTGAAGGCAGGTCTGGACGCGGAAGATGTCACGGCGCATCAGGTAGAAACCCTGGCCTGTCTCGGTGATCAGGTCCTTGGCAGGATCATAGACGGACGAGGCGCCGTTGAATCCGTAGAAGTTGGTGGTTTTGTTGCCGAACCACGAAACTGCTGCGGAGATACGCAGACCGGGAATGAGGTATTTGCTGTCGAAGAAACTGTGGAGGACCGTGTTGCCCTTTGAATATTTTGAAATCTCAACATTGCCCTTCCATACATAGTCGGGATAGGTTGAACCGTCTCCGTACCAGTAGATGTCGGAGAGGGCTCCATAGTGCCAGCCTAGGTCTGAAGAATAGCCGACGGCGGGCAGAGGGCCGAAGTTGAGGCCGGTTTTTACGATTTCAGTTTTTTCTTGTCCGGCTGCACCCAGAAAAACGAAGAGCAGCAGAGCAGTGGTTAATAGTTTTTTCATTTTATCGTTGTTAGGTTTATATCTGTTAGCAAAAGTAGCAATTATAATATAATATCGAAAGAACTGCTATCTGATATCGACTGCCGGCCAGCCATAATCCTGATAGTAGCGTACATCGAGCCCGTTGCTCTTGCAATAGTTCTGTATAGCTTCCTTGCGGTAGGCTTCGCGCACATCCTGGTTCGAGTGGATGTTATGGAACGCGTCATAGTGCTTGCCGAAGATGCGCCTTGCACTCTGTTCGTTGCCCGCACCGTCCACTGTCTGCTCGAATGCCGTGACGACAGGTTTTCCGTCTTTCACTTCGATGGTCATGCAACCGGAATGGTTGCCTCCTGATACAGTTTTGAGAGTGTCTCCTTCGCGGTTGTACCAGTCAACCCAGAAGTCACCCCATACGCGTGTCGGAGACTGGCCGTTTTCTTCCGTGGCTGCAATCATTATCACAGGGATGCAGATTTCGCCCTGAAGGTAGTTGGGGCCGATTTCGTTTACGAGATAATTGCTGATGGCATCGCGGACTGACACTTCCTTCCGGGAGTCGCTGCAGGCTATGACGGCAAGCAGAGCAGCGACGATCAAGATATAACGTTGTATTTTCATGGCAAAAATTGATATATAATTATCAAAGATAATAATTTGTATGTTATATTTGTGGGAAAATTCCTACAAGTATAACGTTATGCAAGAAAAAGAAGGAAAATACATATTCGGTGTAGTAAAAGTGGGAGACAAGGGACAGATCGTGATTCCCCGCGATGCCCGCAAGATATATGACATCAAACCGGGAGATGCCCTTCTGCTGCTGGGTGACCAGAACGGAATGGCTCTCATTAAGACGGAGATATTCCAGAGTGCGATCGATAAGGTGATGGAGGGATTGTCGAAATGAGAAAGAACTGGATAGACAATCTTCGCTGGGTTACAGTACTCCTCGTGCTGATTTACCACGTAATATATTTCTACAACAACAAAGGAGTCTTCGGCGGCATCGGAGGTTTCGGTGACGGACCGCAGTATCAGGACATCGTGATGTATGTCCTGTACCCCTGGTTTATGCCTCTTCTGTTTATATTGGCAGGAATGAGTTCCCGATATGCACTTGAGAATCACAGTGCGAGGGAATGGTTCCGTACACGCACCCGCAAGCTTCTGGTGCCAGGCACCATCGGCCTGTTTGTCTTTCACTGGATGGTCGGCTACTTCAATACGGCAGTGGCGGAACGAACCGGGATGCTGGACGGAGTGCCGGCAGTCGGCAAATATATCATTATGGCTTTCAGCGGTATCGGTCCCCTGTGGTTCATACAGGACCTCTGGCTGTTCTCGCTGCTGTTGCTGCTTGTACGCAAGGTCGATCCCAAGCACCGCTTCCACGAATGGTGCGGCCACCTGAACATTTTCTGGATCATCCTGCTGGGCGTGCTGTTCTGGGCAGGGGAGCAGCTGCTGATACAGAATCCCCGTCCCGAGAGCCTCGACGGACTGATCAACCTTTACAAGCCGCTGTTCTATCTGATTGCTTTCCTAATGGGATACTTCGTGTTCTCACACGTAGACGTACAGGAAAAACTTGGGAGGGCCTGGGTTCCGCTTATGGCCTGCGCCGTGGCCGCCGGTATCGTTCTTGTCGCCACTACCTTCGGTCAGGACAATACCTCGCCGCAGTACCTGGGCAGTCCGCTTAACTGCATCTACGGCTGGCTGATGTGCCTGGCGATGATGGGCTGGTTCAAGGCTCGTTTCGACCGCACAGGAGCCTTTGCAGGATATATGACCCGTTCAAGCTATGGTATCTACATAGTGCATTACCTGGTGATTGCCAGCCTCGGCTATATGATGAAGACATACACCCAGCTGCCACCGTTCGCAATGTATGCGATTCTGACTGTTGCAGTCTTCTCGCTCTCACCGCTGATTTACGAAATCATCCGCCGCATCCCCTTCGTGCGCTGGTGCGTCTTCGGAGAAAAACGCTAATCGGATGTCCGTGAAAGGGAGTAGGGCAGGTCGGAAGGATCGGGAACTGAGGCGGGTGCTGGACTGTCTGTCATTTCAAATTCCAGAAGGCCGCCGTTCATTACGTCTTTCTGCGTCAGATAGCGTTTCGTGTAAGGCTTTCCGTTGAGCCGTACGGCTTTGACATAACGGTTCTGCGAACTTACTGCAGGAGCTTTGACGGTGAAAGTCTTGCCGTTATCCATCCTGAGGCTCATTTCGGGCAGGAAAGGAGCTCCGATGACAAATTCTCCGCTGCCGGGGCAGACGGGATAGAATCCAAGGGCCGAAAAGATGTACCAGGCACTCATCTGGCCGCAGTCGTCGTTGCCACCCAGTCCCTCTCGTTCGGGAATGTACATCTGTTCCATAATCTCCCTTAGCCAGTATGCGGTCCTCCAGGGCTCGCTTGTCCACTGGAACAGATAGGGGATATGGTGGGAGGGTTCGTTGCCGTGCACGTAGCCGCCGATGAGGCAGGACTCCTCGATATCTTCGTTGTCGGCATAGTATAAAGGATCCAGAGGCTGCCTGAACAGGGTGTCCAGTATGTCGAGGAATCGGCGCTCTCCGCCCATCAGTTCCATAAGCCCGTCGACATCGTGGGGAACGTGGAATGAGAAGTTGTATGAATTGCCTTCGATGAAGCCTTCGCCATAAGTCTGGCGCGGGTCAGAAGGATCCTTCCAGGAACCGTCGCTGTGCCTTGCTCTGGCGAAAGGACTCTTGCCGTCGAAGAGATTGCGGTAATACAATGCCCTTTTACGGTATGTTTCAGCTGTTTCGTCCTGCCCCAGAAGCTTGGCTGCACGATATATCGTCCAGTCATCATAGGCATATTCCAGCGTGGTTGAAGCTCCCGTGGAAGATGATTCCAAAGGCACGAATCCTTTCTCCATATATGAGCCAAGTCCCTCAAGATAGGGTACGGTGGATGTTGCGGTCATCGCTTCGAGCACCCGCTTGCCGTCAAGCTCGAGTCCGGCGCCGACAGCGTCGCTAAGCACGGAGACGGCGTGATAGCCGCTCATGCACCAGCCCTCGTTTGCCATAAGCGACCAGATGGGCAGAAGGCCGTGGGCGCTCTGGGCCTGATGGTCAAGCATTGATATGACTATGTCCCGTGCACGCTTCGGATGCATAAGGAGCAGCAGGGGATGCTCTGCACGATATGTGTCCCAAAGGGAGAAGACGGTATAGTTGTCTCCGGCAGTCTGGTGGACGGCTCCGTCGAGGCCTCGGTATGACCCGTCGACGTCGCTGTAGACCGAAGGATTGATCATAGTATGATAGAGGGATGTGTATAGCATGCGGAGCTGGTCGGGAGTGCCTTCTGCACGAAGCTTTCCAAGTTCTTTGTTCCATTCGGAGCGGGCGGCTTCGGCAATCTCGTCGAAACTCCGTCCGTCTTCTTCGGCACCGAGGTTCTTGAGGGCGCCTTCGACTGAAGCTGAACTCAGCGCCACTTCAACTTCCAGCGTGCTGCCGCCGTCCTGGCCGTCCCAGTCAAAATCGAACCAGCATACGATGCCGCGCCCCGCCATTTCAGGGAAGTTGCGGTTGACGGGCAGTTTTCTCCAGAAACCATTGTATGCAGAAGGAATGCTCTCCTTGTAGCCATAGTCCTTGACAGGCCTTGAGAACCGTATCGCGAAATATGTATAGCGTTCACGAGCCCAACCCTGGGTGATCCTGTATCCTGTGAGAAGATTGTCGGATTGCATGCGTACGCTCGCCCAGAGGGTCTTGCCCTCGTAATTGTATATGCCGTGGGAGAGGTCGGCCACCAGATGACGGTCGCCCCCGGAGTTGAAAGTGTAGCGGTGGCGTGCAGTCCTGGTGGTGGCGGTCATTTCAGCCCGGATGCCGTAATCCTCCAATGTAACGGCATAGTAACCGGGCGTGGCTTTCTCTGAATCGTGGCTGTAGCGGCTTCTGTATCCTCCTTCAGGATTGGCTGCGGTGCCGGGATTGAGCAGCAGATTGCCTGTCATCGGCATCAGAAGCACGTCTCCGAGGTCGGAATGACCGGTGCCGCTGAGATGGGTGTGCGAGAATCCGACGATGGTAGGATCTGAATATCTGTAGCCAGCGCATAGAGAATAAACTTCGGGCTGGTATTTTCCGTTGATGTTGTGAGGGATAGTGTCGGTGTCAGGACTGACCTGAACTCCTCCGAAGGGAACGCAGGCTCCCGGGAAAGTATGACCCATTCCTGCAGTTCCGATGAAAGGGTCTACATATCTGGTCAGGTCTTCGTGCAACTCAGGATTGCTGCAGCCTGCTATCACGCTTGCCGCAGCGATGGCACACATGATCTTACGTTTCATTTCGACTCTGGATTCTTGAGGTTTTAAAGTTAGCAATATTTCCGTAACTTAGCACTTTGAACATTTTGGCGGATGCCAATTTGCTCAGTGCGTTACAGATAATAATAAACAGATATGGTTACAGAATACCCTCATTACCTCACCAGTTTGCAGGATTCAGTCCGCAGATTCTGGGACAAGAAGGCTCTCAATGACGTAGGAGGAGAGAGCTACAGTTTTGGCGAAATGGCCGTCAGGATTGAAAAACTAAGCTTGTTCATGGCAGCTGCCGGCATAAAGCCGAAAGATGACAAGGTGGCGATATGCGCCCACAACTGTGCCCGCTGGGGTATGGTTTTCCTTGCCATCAATACATATGGTGCCGTTGCCGTTCCGATCCTTTTCGACTTCACTCCTGACAGCGTATGCAATCTGGTAGACCATTCTGAAAGCGTAGGTCTTTATACAACGGCCGCCAAGTGGGCCAAGATGGATGTCAAGGCGATGCCGAGACTCCGCTTTGCAGTGAACATCGAGAAGTGGGAGTTGCTCTTCGCAGCTGATGAGAAAGTCCAGAAGGCATTTGACGGTATGGAAGCCGCCTATGCAGCCAAGTATCCGAAAGGATTCGGTCCCGACGATCTCAATTATGCTACCGACAATATGGATGAACTTGCCATCATCAACTATACATCAGGCTCTACCGGCAATCCCAAGGGCGTTATGCTTTCGCGTCGCAATATGAGTGCGATGATTGACTACTGCAACCGCTGGATGCCCATCAAGCCTGATTTCAATATGGTGACGATGCTTCCGATGGCCCATATGTACGGCCTGATGATTGAGTTCATGTATCAGGTCTGCAACGGTTGCAGCATGTACTGGCTTGGCAAGACTCCGACCCCGGCCGTGCTGCTCAAGGCTTACGCCGACTACAAGCCTCACCTTCTTGTGACCGTGCCTCTGGTGATGGAGAAGATATACAAGAGCAAAATCAAACCGGTGGTCGAGAAACCTGCAGTAAAGGTGCTGACCGCCATTCCCGGCGTTCGCCAGATCATCTTCAAGAAGATAAAGGACGGACTCTACAACGCATTCGGAGGCAACGTGGCATCCTTCATTATGGGTGGTGCCCCGCTCAATCCGGAGGTTGAGAAATGGTTCCGTGCCATCAAGTTCCCCTATACGGTGGGGTACGGAATGACCGAGGCCTGCCCGCTGCTGGCATACCGCCCGTGGCAGGAGTATGTGCAGGGTTCCTGCGGCCGAGCCATCGACATCGTGGAGATCCGCATCGACTCAGAGGATCCCGAGCACGTTGCAGGCGAAATCCAGGCCCGTGGCCAGAGCGTCTGCCTCGGATACTACAAGAATGAGGAAGCCAGCGCAGGTGCCTTCACCGAAGACGGATGGCTACGCACAGGAGACCTCGGCACGATGGATGCCGACGGCAACGTCTTCATCCGCGGCCGCAGCAAGAGCATGATTCTCTCCGCAAACGGACAGAACATCTATCCTGAGGAGGTCGAAGCTATGGTCAACAACCAGCCCGGAGTTGCAGAGAGCGTGGTCGTAGACAGGGACGGAAAACTCGTGGCACTGGTATATCCGGACCAGAACGGCCTTCCCGAGGGAGACGAAGCACTTGCCGAACTTGCAGAGGCCATACGCAAAGGCGCCAACAAGGTGCTGCCTATGTACAGCCAGCTTGCCAAGGTTGAACTCCAGGCCAAGCCTTTCGAGAAGACTCCCAAGATGAGCATCAAGAGATTCCTCTATTCATAACCTGGAAAGTTTCCATTTCTGCTGACTTATGTACAAGACCCAAGGACTTAGAAACAGCCGTATCGAGGTTGCTGACGCCCTCAGGGGCATAGCCGTCATCGGCATCATACTCTACCACTCCGTGGAGCATTTCAACCTCGGCTCCGCGCATCCGTCATTGTCGCTTCCTTGCGACGGAACTGTGTTCAACATACTGACTGTCCTGCTGTCTGGAAAAATGTACGGCATCTTTGCGTTGCTGTTCGGCCTGAGTTTCTTCATAATGAGAGACAACCAGGAGCAGAAGGGCAAGGATTTCTCCGCGCGCTTTGCCTGGCGTATGGTGCTGTTGTTCTGCTTCGGCATCATCAATATGACGTTCTACAACGGCGACATCCTCACTTTCTACGCTCTGCTGGGACTGCTGATGATTCCAGCGGGATACCTCTCGACGCCGCTGCTGTGGGCCGTCACCATCTTTCTGCTTATCCAGCCCATTGAGATATACAGTCTTCTGAGCGGCTGGAAACCCGACATCTCGGCAATGGGCAAGTATTATATGACGATGGGCCGGGCTGCCATAGAAGGCAACTTCTTTGAATGTGCAGGAGCCAGCCTGAAATATGGATTCCTTACATCACTGCTGTGGTTCATCGGCAAGGGACGTATGACCCAGACTCTCGGATTGTTCTTCCTCGGCATCCTGTTCGGACGCCGCCGTCTGTTCTACAATGAGGGCAACAACCTGAAAATATGGCGTGTAGTGTTGGCAGTGTCTACTGTCCTGGTGGCTGTCGGAGTAATCTTCGGCCGAGCTGGTGAAGGAAACGTGTATTTCGGAAAGGTCGACAGCCTTCTGCATCCGATGTTCAATCTTGCCATCCTTCTCTTCATAGTTTCGGGAGTCGTGCTGCTCTGGTACAAGTTCGAAGGTTTCCGCAAGAGCCTGTCACATATCTGTTTCTTCGGCCGTATGTCGCTGACCAACTACCTGTTGTCGTCAGTCCTCGGTTGTTTCATATTCTACGGATGGGGCCTCGGCCTGAACGACGTCCTCGGCACGACCTGGTCATTCCTCACAGGCATCGGCATAGTAGTGCTGCAGATAATTATACTCCGCCAGTGGGCAAAGAAGCATAAACGCGGACCGCTGGAGACCATCTGGCGCAAGCTGACTTGGATCGGAAGCGAAGAATCATCAAAATAAGTCATATGGATAATAAAGGAATCACAAAGAAACAGTTCCGGACGCAGCTCGTCCTATACTGTCTGTATGTACTTTTGAGTATCAGCTGGATCGGTATGGGTGTCAGCGATGGCAGCAAGTTGATGATTATCCTTGGCAGCCTGTATGGCGCCTTTGTAATCGGAGCCATCATCGCGCTGATCATCCAGCGCAAGCGCAATCCTGTCGAGAACCCTGAGCTGGACAAACAGATGGCGCAGGGAATGAAAGGCGCCGGCATAATGCTCGGCATTCTCACCATCGGATTACTCTTTGCCTTCGGCCTCGCCGCAATTCTGAAGTAGTGACATATGCCTCAGTCTGATGACCTGTTGCTATCCCGGATGCTTGCGCAGGCTGACCCTTCGCAGGTCGCCGGGCTTTCACGGTTTTTCAAAACCGGTCCGGGACAGTATGGCGAAGGGGACAGGTTCCTCGGCATCAAGGTTCCGGTGACACGGGAAGTGGTGAAATCCTGCTGGCGGTCAGTAGGTTTGTCCGTACTGGAGGAATGCATCGGCAGCGAGTACCACGAGGTGCGGCTTGCAGCCCTGCTAACACTTGTGGAAGTCTTCAAGCATCCAGGCAAGGGAACTGCCGGAATGTCCAAAGAGGACTGCGTGCGATTCTATCTTGACCATACTGCAAACATCAACAACTGGGACCTGGTGGATCTGAGCTGTTACAGCCTCCTTGGCGAATGGCTTATGGACAAGGACAGGACTCTGCTCTACGACCTTGCCCGCAACGGCAGAACCATATGGGAGCAGCGCATCGGCATTGTGAGTACAATGACCTTTATACGTCACGGACAGCTGGATGACACGTTCGCGATAGCAGACATACTGCTCCATCATTCCCACGACCTCATTCACAAGGCTGTAGGCTGGCTCCTTCGTGAGGCTGGCAAGAAAGACAAGAGAGCACTGGAGATATTTCTGAAAGGTGTTTCAGAAGGTAGCCCAAGATATCAGACAATGCCCCGGACGATGCTTCGGTATGCTGTCGAGAAATTTCCTGAGACAGAGCGCAAAGCATATCTGGGTGGATATGCAGGCTGATTGCCAGACTTATCAAAACGGACTGAAGAAGAAATAGTATGCAGCCCACTTCCTTGAAATTCCTTTGGCGTAGCCGACTGTCCTGTAGGAAGCGTCCTGAACGGTACCGTCTGACTTGACGTAGCCGAGGGTGCGGTATGAGGCATCCTGCACGGTGCCGTCTGACTTGATGTAGCCGCGTGTGCGGTATGAAGCGTCCTGTACGGTGCCGTCACTCTTAAGATATCCGATCGTCCTGTATGAAGCATCCTGCACGGTGCCGTTTGACTTGATGTATGCGAGGGTGCGGTATGAAGCGTCCTGTACGGTGCCGTCAGATTTGATGTAAGCAATGGTCTTGTAGCTGGAGTTCGTTACTGTCTGCGCATTGCCGGATATGGCTGCGGTGGTGAGCAGCAGCATGGCGAAGACGGGCAGGAATACTTTGACTGAAGTGCGCATATCGAAATCTGTTTGCAGGTTTTTATCAAAGTTAATTATTCTTCATCACTCTTCAAACATTTGCAAGAAACACCGCAAGGGAGTAACTTAGTAAGTTCAAACTGATGTATGAAAAAGAAGAAACATTCATTGCCAGTTCGCCTGCGTGCCTTCAAGCTGTGGCAGAATCTGGGTTACTTACCCTGGCGTAAACCGATAAAGGCCGGCAGGCAGGAGTCAAAGGACTTCTACAAGGGAGCCTTCGACTCGATTCCGTTCCTGAACGACGATGCTAAGCGCACATTCTCGCACCTGCTGCTGCGTCCGGGCTATATGATCCGCGACTACATCGGAGGCAGGCACGACAAGTATCTTGCACCTCTGACCTCGCTGATCGTGTTCTATGCTTTCTTTGCACTCATTGCATCCATCCTTCAGCCTATCCAGCATAAAGAATCATCAGTTTTTGACATAGACACAGCCACACCCTCTGAATTTGCAGATGAGAAAGGGGAGAAGTTTGTCATAAGTGCCCTGCAACTCGTTCAGAAGGGATATTTCCTGCTGAATCTGGACAGGAATCCCGATCAGGTGGACACCCGCGCCGAAGTGGCCCTTGCGGCCCTGGAAGGAAAACTCAGAAGCCAGGGCATCCCGCTGTTCCTCGGGAAGTTCCTGCTGCTCTGGCTCTCGATGTCCATAGTCCTGCGCCGATACCAGATCAGTATGTCGGGAGCGGCAGCGGCGTCGGCCTACGTGCTGTGCCAGTTCAGTTTCTTTATGATATTCGCCCTTCTGCTGTCGTTCGGGGAGAGTACTTCGATCAGTCTGCTGCTGATGGCGGTGCTGCTCGCCATAGATTACCGCCAGTGGCTTGGCCTGCGTTGGAAAAACAGCATAGGCCTCGTGGTCCGCACGGGCGTGTTCTACGGACTGATGTTCCTTGCGATCATTCTTAGTGTCAGCCTAGTGGTTACCCTGATAGCCTGGCTGAAACTTTGACCATAATTCGAATCATTAACTAATAAAAACTATAAGATATGAAAGCCAATACTTTTCTTGCACTGATGGGCGGTCTGGCCGCCGGCGTGGTGCTGGGTATGCTGATTGCTCCGGAGAGCGGAGAGGAAAACCGCAAGAAGTTCCGCAGCAAAATTGAAGACTATCTTGACAAATGCCGCGCTGAAGCCGAGCGTATGCATACGGCTGCAGCGGCTGAATCTGCAGGGGAAGAGGAGGCTCCATCCAATGAGTGAGTCCAATTTCGCGCGTCCTGCAGCCAATCTGGCCAATGACGCCCTCGGCTATGCCGGCGCCCAGCTCGACAATCTGAAACTGCGCTCTGTGAAGGCCCTGTCCAGCGGCACAGGGACAATCTTCTGGTTTGCCATCGTGCTGATCCTGGTGAGCATACTGCTGCTTGTCCTGTCATTCGCATTCGTGATATGGATAGGCGAGAAGCTGGGCAGTTATGCCGCTGCAGCCTTCATCGTGTCCGGCGCCCTTGCAGTTCTGCTGGTGCTTGTACTCCTGCTCCGCAGAGTGCTCTTCAAAGGCACGTTCCTGTCCACATTCTCCAAGGCATTCTTCCCCAATGCAGAGCGGATTCGCAGCAACAATGACCTGGAGAAGGCTATCCTGCGCAACGAAGTGACTATCAGCAAGCAGGAGACCCTGATGACCCGCAGCTTCGGCGATGCGAAACAGTACTATGCCAACCCCCGCCTCGTCGTTGACGGCGTCGGTTCGGTGGTAGGACTGGTTTCTTCACTGTTCGCTAAGAAGGATGGTGAGAAGAAGGAAGATAGCGAAGCTAAGAAGGAAGAAAAGGCCCGCAAGAAAGAAGAAAAAAATGCTGGAGACGAATAGGCTGATATTGCGCCCGTGGCGGGATAATGACGCCGCCGCTTTGTTCAAGTATGCCTCCGACCCTGACGTCGGGCCGAGGGCGGGCTGGCCTCCGCACAAGAGCGAGGAGGAGAGTCTGGAGATCATCCGCACAGTCTTCAACAACGACTCCAACTGGGCCATCGTGCTGAAGGAGACGGGCGAGGCCATAGGTGCCATCGGCTACGGCCCTTCCTGCGACTGCAAACTGCCGTCGCGCGAGGACGAGCCGCTCTGCGGATACTGGGTGGCAAAACCCTACTGGAACCGCGGCATCTGCACCGAGGCGCTGCAGCGTATGCTTGACCTCATCCGCACGACGACTGACATTCCTTCGCTCATCAGCGGCCATTTCGTGGACAATCCGGCTTCGGGCCGAGTGATGGAAAAGTGCGGCTTCATACCGACCGGCGAAACCTGCATCGACGAAACCCAGTACCAGGGCGCCGGCCGTCCGATCCGCGTGCTGCGGCTGGAGTTTGAGAGACCTTAGTCCGACATAGAGTAAACACGACATAAATATGAAAAAACTATTTTTCCTCATATTCCTGCTGGCAGGCTGCACTGTCTGCCTGCAGGCCCAGAATCCCAAGCAGCCGAGCTGGCTGAGCGACGCTGTCTTCTACCAGATCTATCCGTCTTCCTATCAGGACAGTGACGGCAACGGAATCGGGGATATACCCGGCATCATATCACGTCTCGATTACATCCAATCCATCGGCGTGACGGCCATCTGGCTGAATCCGGTGTATGTGTCCGGCTGGACCGACGGTGGCTACGACGTCATCGACTTCTACCGCGTGGACAAGCGCTTCGGCACGAACTCCGACCTGGTGGAGCTAATCCGTCAGGCCCACGCCCGCGGAATAAAGGTGGTGATGGACCTGGTGGCCGGCCACTCTTCTGACCAGAGCGAGTGGTTCCTGCAGTCGAAGGAGGCCCCCGACCTGCGCTACTCCGACTATTACATCTGGCCGTCCTTCAAGCCTGAGGGAGGGCAGAGCCCTGCGCAGGGCGGCTCTCTGGACGACGCTGTGAGAAACAATGCCAGCGCATCGCTGCTCAGCAAGTTCGTGGCTACCGACGCTCCGCGTGGCCCGTACTACATAAAGAACTTCTTCGACACACAGCCCGCCCTGAACTTCGGCTTCGCAAACCCCGATCCCGGGCATCCCTGGGAACAGGCCGTCGACGCTCCGGGCCCGATGGCAATGCGCCGCGAACTCAAGAACATCATCTCCTTCTGGATGGACAAGGGTGTCGACGGTTTCCGCGTGGATATGGCTTCCAGCCTGGTGAAGAACGACCCCGACAAGTCGGCTACCATCAAACTATGGAAGGACGACCTGATGAAATGGTTCGGCAGCGAATATCCCGAGGGAGTGCTCATCGCGGAATGGTTCAATCCGGCGCAGTCCGTCGCACAGGCCGGCTTCGACCTCGACTTCTTCTGTCACGACGGACAGTACAACTACTCCTCACTGTTCTTCTACGGCCGCCGCGGTTTCGGCCCGAACGCGACCGTTACGATGCCGTATTTCGACGAGGCCGGGGCAGGAGGGCTCAAGACCTGGTATGACCTCTATACCTACCAGTACGACGCTGTAAAGGGCAATGGCTATGTATGTATGCCCACCGGCAACCACGACTTCAACCGTGTCTGCACCGAGGGCCGTACAAACCCCGAAGAGCTGAAGGTGGCGATGACCTTCTTCCTCACAATGCCGGGCGTGCCGTTCATCTACTACGGTGACGAGATCGGCCTCAAGCAGAACCCGGCTGCTCCGTCCACCGACGGCTCAGGCTTCAGGGCAGGCTGCCGCATACCTATGCTCTGGGATGCCTCTGCCAATGCAGGTTTCTCAACTGCACCCATCGAAAAGATCTATATTCCGCAGGATCCCGATCCCAACCGTATGACAGTGGAAAAAGCCGAGGCCGACCAGAACTCCCTGCTGCATTATGTCCGTGGGCTGCTGCAGCTGCGCAAGGAGTTCCCGGCTCTGGGCGCCGATGCATCGTGGAAGCTTGTCAGCTCCCTCGACCAGCCCTATCCGATGGTGTACGAACGCACGCGGGGCGGAGAACGCTGCTGGGTGGTGCTCAACCCCTCGGCAAAGGCAGTCACCGTCACCCTGCCGGCAGAGACAGCCAAGCCAGAGCTGATCGGCGGCAACTACAAGAAATGCAACTACAGGCAGACTCGCAAGGGAGATGTGATAAGCATTTCCGGAGTGTCCGCAGCAATCTATAAATTCTAAGCACTATGAAAAGGATATTCTTCATATTCTCTATGATCCTCGTGTGTTCGTGCCTTGTGGCGACTGCACAGCCGCGGCGTGGCCAGCTTAAGGCCGGAGCTGCGAAGGTTGACGTAACGCCCGCCGAAAACCAGCTGGGCCGCAACACCTACGGCATCCTTGACCGCACGCACGTGCGTGCCATCATCTTCACCAACGGGCAGACCGTCGCAGGCCTGGCCAATGTCGACGGTAACACCAACCAGCGAGTCATCGACGCAGTGAACGAGCGTTTCGAGAAGGAGTTAGGTATTCCCAAGGGAAACATCATCTACAACGGCACGCACTGCCATTCCACGGGCACTGTGCCGATGGACGAGCTCATCGAGCGTACCTACCAGGCCGTGAAGCAGGCCTACGACAATATGGTTCCGGCCAAGGTGGGCTACGGCAGCGGCGTGAGCTACCTTAACGTGAAGCGCGACCTCTTCGACCCGGAGCGCGGAACCTGGTGGGAGGGACCCGACTATGACGGCAAGAGCGACAAGACCGTGGCTGTCGTCTATTTCGAAAGCCTGGACGGCAAGCCCATAGCCACCTACTACAACTATGCGATGCACGCCGTGATCACCGGCCAGCTGGATATGGTCACCGGCGACTTCCCCGGCAAGTCCGAGGAATACATCGAGAGCCGCTACGGTGACGACTTCGTGGCCGTGTTCGCATCCGGCGCCGCCGGCGACCAGAACCCGCTCTATTTCCAGCAGACTTTCGACCTGCGCGACATCCGCATCGCCGACTACGCCAAGCGCGGCGAGGACATTTCCAACCGAATGCCTCCGGGAGGTACGGGACTTGACCGCAACGACCCCGAGGTGCACCGTCTGATGGAGGAGCAGAAGAAGATGGCCGAGAGCTACGGCCAGCTGCTCGGCGAGGAGGTGAAATATGTCATTATGATGATGCGCCGCTTCGAAAGCAACGTCACGCTGTCCTGCGCCCGCAAGGTCATCAGCTGCCCGGGCCGTCGCCAGACCAACGGCGGAGGACGTGCAGGCTATGCCGGAGAGTATGAAGACGCCCCGGACATCGACCTCGAGCTCGCGCTGCTGATGCTCGACGAGATTCCCGTCTGCGCAGTGGCAGGAGAGGTCTACAACCCGATTGCCGTGGAACTGAAGAGCAAGTCGCCTTATGCGTTTACGATAATGACTACGGTGGCTGACGGCCACAGCGGCCGAGGCGGCTACATCCCCGACGACGAGAGCTACGGCGCCCAGGTGTTCGAGGTCCTTAGCTCCGGCTACAAGCAGGGCTACGCCCAGAAGGCCATAGTCGAGACATTCCTCGACCTCATCCACGAAGCCACGCACGGAAAATAGAATTAAGTCGTAAATTTGAATCCCATACAAATTGCAATGTTTGACGTAACTCTCATATCAGACAAGAAGGAAGGGAATGTCCGCAAGGCGCTTTTCAGCCCCTGCGGAATGGTGTGCTCCTCACAGATAGAAATAGAACTCGACGGCGACATCATCAGCTATATCCGTTTCACCGACGGATGCAGCGGCAACACCCAGGGTGTGGCCGCTCTCTGCCGCGGAATGAAGAAGGATGAAGCCATCTCACGCCTTGAAGGCATAAACTGCAGCGGCCGCGGCACAAGCTGCCCCGACCAGCTCGCAAGGGCTCTCAAGATGCTCCAATAAACAAATATCAGAATATGAAACCTATCAGCACAGAAAAGGCACCGGCCGCCATAGGGCCGTACAGCCAGGGCATCGACAGCGGTGCCGGACTGGTGTTCCTCTCAGGGCAGCTGCCCATCGATCCTGCCACAGGCGTGTTCCCCGAAGGTATCAGGGAGCAGACACGCCAGGCCATTCTCAATGCGCAGGCTATCCTGCAGGCCGCAGGCCTTTCGCTCGCCAACGTAGTGAAAACAACGGTGTTCCTCGCCGATATGGGCGACTTTGCCGCGATGAACGAGGTTTACGCCCAGTTCTTCACGGAGCCGTTCCCGGCCCGGAGCGCGGTGGCAGTGAAGACTGTGCCCAAAGGTGCGCTCGTGGAGATAGAGTGCATAGCCGCAAAATAGCAGGCTAGTACTGCAGCAGCACGGCGTCGTGATTCTTCTTGAGTTGCGACACGTTGTCAAGCACCATAGTGGGATTCTCTTCAGGATTGAAGGGGTCCCACTTTGGTAATGACTTGCAGTTGGGGTCACCGGTCTTGATGAAGGCGATCCACGCGTCGCTGACAGCATCGGCCATCTTGTAGGCCTCGGGAGTGCCGCCGGTCATCTCCCTCTGGTTGGCGACGTTGTTGAACATAAAAGGCAGCTCCATACCATGGCAGGCAGCCAGCGCACCGTCGTTCACGTCGGATTTCCAGGCAAAGAGATAGACGAATGCGGGAGCTCCGCCCAGAGCCTGTTTGGCAGTGGCCTGCCTTATGACGTTGCCGCGGGTACGCAGGTCGGTGTTGACGAGCTCCTTGGGCGCCTGTCCCGGATAGACGCTCTCGAAATCCTTCACGAACTGCTGGAACTTCTCCTCGCCGAGCCTGGGAACCATCCTGGCCTTGACCTCGTCCATAGTGAAGGGAACGTTGTTGGTATAGCAGAACTCGTTGAGGTTGGAGCCGATGAGCATCGGTACGTCCTTGCTGCACTCTGCGGCCATCGGGTCGAAGGGGTGCTGGATGAGGTATTTGCCGTCTACGACAGGGGAGAAGCCACCGCGTCCGAGCCTGCGGGTGGCGCGGTTGCCGGCAGCCACCAGTTCGTCGTAGCTGAACTTGCTAAGGTCAACGTCCGGGCCGGGCTTGAGTCCCAGCTCCTCAACCACTGCGAGGCCGAGAGCACGGCTCTGCTCAGGCTCCTGCTGGCGCAGGGTGGAGCCGCTCTGGACAATGGCCCTGTGGAAGAGCCCCTTGGCAGAAGGCATCGCCATAAGGGTGGAAGTCTTTCCGCCGCCACCGCTCTGGCCGCCGATGGTCACACAGTCAGGGTCGCCGCCGAAACGGATGATGTTGGAGTGTATCCACTCGAGAGCTTTCACAAGGTCCTGCTGGCCCAGGTTGACGGATTCCGAATACTTGCCACCGAGGGCTGTGAGGTCGATGTAGCCGAGGATGTTCAGACGGTGGTTGACCGTGACTACCACGATGTCACCCTTCTCGGCGAGTGCGCGGCCTTCCTGGGCAGGAAGGAAGATTGCCGAGCCATTGGCATAGCCGCCGCCGTGGATCCAGACGAACACCGGACGCTTCTTGCCGTCCAGCGCCGGAGTCCAGATGTTGAGCATCTGGCAGTCCTCGGAGTTCAGCTCCTTCTTGAACTGGAAGCCGAAGTCGTAGTCGCTGGGCTGTCCGCCCCACATCATATTCTGGCCCTGCATAGCCTGCGGACCGTAGACCTGCGTCTTGCGGATGCCATCCCAGCTGTCGGGAGCCTGGGGCGGCATAAAGCGCTCTGCCTTTGCATACGGCACACCCTTGAAGGTGTAGATGCCGGCGTCGTTATAGCCCCGGATCTTTCCTGAGGTTACCTGCACGATGCAGTCTTCACCGGTGGTTATGGGGCTCATAGCGGAGCCCTCTTGACGACTCTTGCAGGAGCACAGGAGCATTGCCGCTGCCGCTGCGATGACCAGATACTTTTTCATAGGAGGTGGAATTTGGGATTTCTTCCTTGCAAGTTACGAATAATCTGCTTTACACTGCGACAATTAAGTGTTAACTTTGTATAGATAACCCGACTATAAACTAAAACCATCGATATGCGCAGATTCACTCTGACGGCTGTCCTGTGCATCCTGGCCCTGCAAATGGCGCCTGCTCAGGACAAGCCCTATCTCGAAGACCTCCCTTACTACCTTGAGAACACCGCTGTCTTCGAGCAGAACCAGGAGCCCGGCAGGGCTTTCAACATTCCTGCCTACAACCTTTCCCTGAACGGCAAGTGGCGTTTCCAGTACTTCGAGTCGCCTTACGATGTCCCGAAAGATTTCTTCAACCCTTCGTTCAACGACCGCAGGTGGCCGTTCATCGAGGTGCCTTCCAACTGGGAGATGCAGGGCTTCGGACAGGCCATCTTCCGCAACGTGAGCGCTCCTTTCCAGGTGACGATGCCCGAGTCGAGGCTGGCGCAGTATCGCCGGATACTGGAAGACCCCAATGCGACCGAGCAGCAGAAGAGGATGGCGACTATGCGTCTCGGTGGAGCTCCGAACCCCTTCGCCGTGCAGATGCCCAACGTGCCGATGGATTTCAACCCGACCGGAGCATACCGCACATCTTTTAACCTGCCTTCTGCCTGGAAGGGCGAGCAGGTCTTCCTTCGCTTCGAGAAAGTCGCCTCAGGTTCGTTCGTCTGGGTGAACGGTAAACAGGTCGGCTACAACGAGGGCGCGCAGGAACCTTCGGAATACAACATCACCAAATATCTCAAGCCGGGCCGCAACACCGTCGCCGTGATGGTGGTCAAATACTGCGACGGCTACTATCTGGAGGGTCAGGACTACTGGCGTCTGGCAGGTATCTTCGACGACGTGACCGTCCTCGCAGTTCCGGACACCCGCATCCGCGACTGGCAGGTCATCACGGACTTTGACGCTACGTTCACCGATTCCGACCTGTCCATGGCCGTCGACCTGCAGTCATTCACCAGGCCGGCTTCGGGTTACAGCCTGACGGCCGAAGTTTCCGACGGGGGCAGGGCAGTGGCTACGATGCAGGAGAGCGGCATCAGCGTCGCCGCAGGTTCGCAGCGCACCGTGCGCTTTCAGGCCAAAGTGAAGGCTCCGAAGAAATGGTCATCCGAGACCCCGGACCTCTATGACCTGAAGATGACCCTGAAGGACGCTTCCGGCCGTGTGGTGGACGAGGTGACCAAACGCATCGGCTTCAAGAAGACCGAGATCCGCGACGGCGTGTTCTACCTGAACGGCCAGCCGCTGAAGATAAGCGCGGTCAACTCGCATATGCAGCATCCCGTGCTTGGCCACGCAATGACCGAAGAGATCATCCGCAAGGACTTCGAGATACTCAAGCAGTTCAACTTCAACGGAGTGCGCACGTCGCACTATCCGCCGGTCAACGAATATCTCGACCTCGCTGACGAGTACGGCATTTTCATCATCGACGAGACCGGCGACGAAGCCCACGCCACCGAGTATGTGAGCGATATGCCTGAATTCACCGAGATGTACCGCGAGAGGGTGCAGAGGATGGTGCTGCGCGACCGCAACCACGCCTGCATCATCATCTGGAGCGCCGGCAACGAGAGCGGTGAGGGCAACAACATTACCGAGGTCGTCAAGGAGGGCAAGTCGCTTGACCCTACACGCTACTGGATGTACGGCGGCAACGCCTCGAAGCATCCGGCAGAGGATATCGTAGGCCCGCGCTATGGTTCACCCCTGGAGCTCGAGCTGGGCTATGGACTGGACAAGAAGGATATGAGGCCTTCGTTTATGGATGAATACCTGTCCGTCGCAGGTAACGGCGGCGGAGGAGTCGACGACTACTGGGATGCTATCTACACCCATCCCAAGTCTATGGGCGGCGCCCTCTGGGATTTCGTGAGCGTGGGTCTCGACGAGCCGGTGCGCGCACTGAAGGACAAGTCCGGCAACAACGTTCCGGCACACATTATGGGTCGCGCCCGCCTCGTGAAGGGCCCGACCGGCAATGCCATCGACTTCAACAAGCAGGACCAGTGGGTACAGGTCTACAGGGCTGACGCCGTGGAGATCTCTGGCGACAAGCTTACCCTGACGCTCGACATTATGCCGAGGCACTACAATGCCAGCGGCGGATATCTCATCACTAAAGGCAACAACCAGTTCGGCCTCAAGCAGCAGGGAGCCGACAAGCTTGACTTCTATATCGACAACGGCACCCGCCAGGTACTGACCGCCGACCTTCCTGCAGACTGGGAGGGCAAGTGGCATAACGTCACCGCAACATACGACGGCACCGCGATGAAGATCTTCATCGACAAGCGTGAGGTCGCATCGATGCCTATGACCGGCTCCATCAGGAACCTTCCGCTGTCGCTCTGCATCGGCCGCAGCGAGGAAGCCCTCGGACAGGACACCAACGTGTATATCTGCGACGCGCAGATCGACAACGTCGGCGTGTTCTCAGTGGCTCTCAGCCCTGCCAGCCTCGACAAGTCGAAGGCAGCCCTCTGGCTCGATTTCGAGGAGGAGACCAACGAAGGTACTTTCTGGACCTACGGCATAGGCGCCAGGACCTACGGCTGTATCTGGCCTGACCGCACCGTGCAGCCCGAGATGTGGCAGCTGAAGAAAGCAACCCAGCCGCTTTCGTTCAAGCTGATCGACCCTGCAAGGGGCACCGTTGAAGTATGGAATCGCAACCATTTCCTCAACGCGTCATACTACAAGACTACCTGGGCTCTGACTGCCGACGCCGACACTGTCGCTATGGGCGTCATCAGTCTTGACGTAGCTCCTCTGAGCCGCAAGGTGGTCCGCATACCGCTGGTTCGTCCCGAGCCGGTTCCCGGCAAGGAATACAGGCTTACCTTCAGTTCCGTGCTTGCGAAGGACGAGATCTGGGCCTCTGCTGGTCACGAGGTTTCCTGGGACCAGTTCGAGCTCAAGGCCTGGAATGTTCCCGCCGCACCTAAGCCCGCACCCGAGGGAAGGGTAAGGCTGACCACGGATAACAATTTTGTTACGGTGGCCGGAAATGGTTTCCAGTATCGTTTCAGCGCCACTTCAGGCGCTCTTGTGTCTGCCGTGATCGACGGCAAGGAGACGCTGCGCGAACCGCTCCGTCTCAACGTATGGCGCGCTCCGCTGGCCAATGAACTGGACGGATGGAACGGTCGCGGCGCCGGCAATGCGAGAGTTTCCGGCTACGGCTCGATCGGCCACAGCATGGTCCTGGCTGCCCACTACTATTCAGCCGGTCTTGACCGTATTGCTTTCGTTCCCATCTATGTGAGGGCAAGGGAAGCCGGCGAGGATGTGATAATCGACGTCAGGGACATCGCCCAGTTCGGAGCAGGCACCGGCCGTTATACCCAGCTTGATGCTTATATCAGCGGATACGCTTATGACGGGTTTGACGAAACCTATAGCTGGCAGGTGTCCCCCGACGGCACGCTGACCTTCCGCCACAAGGTCAACCCTCAGGGACAGATGCCACAGTGGCTGCCGCGCCTCGGACTCACCACCAGCCTCGACAAGTCTATGACTCAGGTCGAATGGTACGGAAGAGGACCCCAGGCTTCATATCCTGACCGCAAGAGCGGCTACAGGATGGGCATCTGGAAGACCGATGTCGACGCAATGTACGAGCCTTACCTTATCCCGCAGGACTACGGCTTGAGGACCGACAACCGCTGGGTGAGGATTACCGACGAGTCGGGCACCGGACTGCAGTTCTCGATGGACGAGCCCTTCGCCTTCAATGCATATGACTGCACTACCGACAACCTGACCAAGGCCGTCTACCAGTATCAGCTTGAGAGGGGAGGAGATGTCACCCTCAACCTTGACTACGTGACCTCGGGAGTCGGCTGCACCGCCCGCGGCATCTTCGACGCATACCGCGCATATCCCGCAGGCTACGAACGCACCGTCACTATACAACCCGTAAGGAAATAAGAACTAAAACCATAGATATGAAAACTGCATTATTCAAGCGGATCCTTTTCTCCGCACTGGCCATCGGCCTTTTGATTGTGCTGCCTGCGTGCGGCCAGAAGAAACTTAAACCCTGGACGAAGGGAGGCTTCGACACCCATAAGTACCGTAACGTCTTCGCCGAGATGGGCTATCCCAAGAAGGAAATCGACGCCAAACTCGAGAGCATCTTTCAGGAGGTCTTCCACGGCCCCAACAAGGTTTACTTCGAGGTCGGCGACGATATGGCCTATATGTCCGACGTGAAGAACTACGACGCCCGCACCGAAGGCATGTCCTACGGAATGATGGTGGCCGTGCAACTCGACAAGAAAGATGAATTCGACCGCCTGTTCCGCTGGGCCAAGAAGTATATGCAGTACCAGGATGGCCCGATGAAGGGCTACTTCGCCTGGAGCCTCAACCCCGACGGCACCATCCGCGGCGCAGGCCCTGCTTCCGACGGCGAGCTATACTTCATCACATCGCTGATCTTCGCCTCCAACCGTTGGGGCAATGACGGCGACATCAACTACCTCAAGGAAGCTCAGTTCATCCTGAACTCTTCGTGGGAGAAGGACGGCTCGGAGGGCATCTATCCCTTCATCGACAAGGAACGTCACCTGATCAACTTCACGCCTGACGGAAGGGGCCCCGGCTACACCGACCCTTCATACCACCTGCCCGCCTTCTACGAGGTATGGGCCCGCTGGGCTGACGACGGCCGTGCTGAGTTCTACCGCGAGTGCGCGAAAGCCAGCCGCGAATATCTCCATAAGACCATCGACAAGAATACCGGCCTGAACCCGGACACCAACAACTTCGACGGCTCGTTCATCGAGCAGCCTGCTTTCTTCGGCCGCAGGTCAAAGCCGGCGTTCCGCTTCGACTCGTGGCGTGTTCCTATGAACATCGCCCTCGACTACTCCTGGGCTTGCGCCGACCGTGAGTGGCAGACCTGGTATGCAAACACTATCCAGGACTTCTTCTACTCTAAAGGCATAGACACTTTCGCTGACCAGTACAATGTCGACGGCACTGAGGTCGAGTATGCGATGTCTGCCGGAATGGGCCCGCTCCGCGGCACAGGCACCCGTCACTCAGTAGGTCTGGTTTCAACCCTTGCTGCAGCTACCCTTGCTGCTGACCACGAGATAGCCCGCGAGTTCGCGCAGCGTCTCTGGGACAGCGAGAACAAGCCCTATGAGGACGGCTACTTCGACGCATACTACGACGGCCTTCTCCGCCTCTTTGCATTTATGCACCTGAGCGGCCACTACCGCGTCATCGAGCCGAAATAGGCATCGGGACGCCTGCTAAGAAAAGAGGCTTCGGAGTCAATCTCCGAAGCCTCTTTCGTTATCTGCCCCGAGACGTCAGTGCGTCCTGACTTTCAGGAACCTGACGTTGTCGGTCAGAGCCTTGACAGAACCGCTGCCGCCTGCGGGAACATAGCCGACTGCAGGAGCAGGAAGCTCCACGGGCACGCCGTCAATGGTTACCTCGGCAGTACCCTCGAGGATCACGTAGGCGAGCTGACGTCCGTCAGCGCGGTCCTTCTTGGTGCGGCCCTTCTTGATGCAGACAGACTGGATGTTGAGGCCTCCGAGGGTCTGGCTGGGCTTCAGGTACCAGAAGCTCTTCTTCTTGCTGAAAGGAACATAGCAGTCCGCAGACTTATAGTCTTTCTTGAAATAGGGTGGGGTGTATCCGAGTCCGCCGGGAGTCTCGAGGGTGAACATCATATATGATGCGGGCTGGTCGGCGGAAGTCCTGCGGAGGGCGTGCATCGATTCGCCCGGGCACATAAAACCGTCGCCAGGATGGAGCAGGGTCTCTTCGCCGTTCATATAGCAGTTCACGTCGCCTTCCAGAATCAGGAAGTATTCGTGGTGGTCGTGCTGGTGAGGTTCGTGCGAAGCCATCACCTTGTTGAGCTCTGACACTTTTATGTTGAGAGTGTCGGCAACCTCTGTCGGGATGTACCAGTATGACCAGCCGTTGCCGTTGGGGATCACGTCATATTTCGAGAAGACCTTGTAGTAGGGTTTCTTCGCCTGCAGCGCGCGCATATTGTAGTTGTCCTTGTCTGTAGGCAGCGCGTTGCGGTTGAGGAAGATGTAGGTGGTGTTCAGGGCGATGAAGTCGCGCGACATATACCAGGTGCCGTCGTACTGGCCGCTCTTTCCCCAGGAGTTCTTCACCTTGTAGTAGGGCTTGCCGTTCTCGTCGAGAGCCTTGCCGTAGATGAGCATCACGTGGTCGTAGGTGAACTGCCAGCTGTCCCACTGCTGCTGGCGCATCTGCTGGGTGGGAACCACTCCGTCGGGCAGCATCGCCAGTCCGGTGCGTGTGAAGTCGCCTGTCACGTCGCCGCCCCAGGCAACGGTATAGCCCTGGTCAAGGGCGTAGTCCAGCACGTCCATCAGCTGGTCGATGGGAATGTTGTAGCTGGGTTTGAGACGCCACTTGTAGGGAGCCTCGATGACGAACCACTCGTTGAAAGGATGGTGTGTATAGCTCGTCAGGCTCACGTAGTCGTCGAAGTCGAGGCCGAGGCTGGCCGCGAAGTTCTTCGGGGTATAGCGCTTGCCCTCATATTCGAACCACCGGGGCACTGCACCCACATTCTTGTCGATGAGGGCCTGCACCTTGTTCTTCCAGTCCGGGTCCGAGGGTTCCTTGGCATCCTTGGTCACGAAGCTGCTCACCAGCTTCTCCAACTCGGGGAAGAACACCTTGAAGTTGGCCAGCGAGTCGCCGGTAAGCGAGCCCGGGGCAGGCATAGCTTCTTCCGGGCAGATGCCGTAGTTCTTGATGACCTCTATCACGTCGTCGGCCGAGCCGCCTTCGGAAATCTGGCTGTAGCCGTGCATACGGACGTAATGGGTCGCATTGTCCATATAGTCCTTGTTGACCACGAACATCTCGCAGAGGTCGTAGGTCTTTCCTGTCTTGCGCAGTATCTCGCTCTCGAGAAAGCCGAGTGTGCCGAAGTCCCAGCAGGTGCCGCTGCGGTGCTGGTTCTTCACACTCGTGATGGGCAGCTCCATCACTGTCGTGAACGATTTGTTTGCATTGGAGGCAAGTGCGCCCTGCTGCAGGTTTTCCTGTGCCGGTGCGATTGTCTCAAACGACATCAGTATCGCAATTGAAAGATATTTCTTCATAACATTTTAGTTCAGTTCATACACGGTCACGTCCTTCACTGAGATCTTGCACCCGTCGGCCTGAATTCCAAAGCGGTTGTAGACTTCAGTCGGGAAGACGCAGTTCGTGAAGACCATATCGCCGTCGTTGATGAAGAGCTCGGTGGAGAGCTTGTCGACGAAAAGCTGGCATTTGTATTCGCGGCGCGGGTTGAGATTGACAACAACGGGCTTGGCTGCGAATGACTGATGAAAATCTGTAAGGCCGCTCTTGCTGCGATCCAGGCTCAGTTTTTTGTTTTTGAGGTCGAACTTCCACACGGCTTCTTCACCCTTGTTGTTCGCAAGACGGAAGCTGAACGCTCCGCTGGCGTCCGGAACGACGGTGAAGTCTATCTCCCAGGCACCCTTGTTTGAGGGGAAGATTTCGGCGATGTCGAATGATGTTGCTGCGGAAATGCCTTCGACAGCCCTGGAAGACTTGCGGGCGGCGTAGACTTCGGGAGAAGGCACGCTTGCAAGGATGGTATGGCGGCCGTTGCTCTTGAGCGACAGGTCGCGCGGCAGTGTCATCGAGTTGCGGAACGCGTTGGTAGGAGTGGAGCCGGTGTAAACCCAGTTGCTCATCCATCCCATAAATACCCTGCGCCCGTCAGGCGCATCTGCGAATGTAACGCCGGCGTAATCGTCCACTCCTTCGTCAACCCAAAGCGGGTAGGGAAGGTTGTCGGCTTTGAAGCGTTTGCCGTCGAACTGGCCGATGAAATACTGAGTGATGCTGCCACCGTTGGGACCGCCCGGATTGATGCTTACGAAGAGCACCCATTTCTCCTGGCCGCCATAGTTGAACTTGATCAGGTCGGGGCATTCCCAGACTCCGTCGTGGGAGCCGTAGCCGGTGCCGAAGTCGCTGAGGAAATACCATTCCTTGAGGTCCTTGGATCCATAGAAACGGATCACCTGGCCGCAGGCGAGGGCCATAACCCACTGGTCGCCGATGCGGTTGACCTTGGGGTCGCGGAAGTCGCGCTGTGCCGGGTCAGCGAGTACGGGATTGCCGGGGAACTTGGTGAAGGTGTAGCCTCCGTCGTTCGACCAGGCTATGCTCTGGCGCTGGCCCTGCCCGGCCGAGGTGTATATAGCCACTACGGCATCCTTGCCGAAGCCTGAAGTGTTATCGTGGTCTACGACTGCACTTCCCGAGAAGATGGAACCAAGCTCGTCAGGGGCGATGATGAAGGGTTTGTCGCTCCAGTGGATGAGGTCATTTGAGACGGCCAGCCCCCAGTGCATATTGCCGTGTGAGGTGCCGTAGGGGTTGTATTGCAGAGAGAGATGCCATTCCCCGTTGACATAAACCATTCCATTAGGGTCATTGGTCCATCCGAATCCGGGAGAGAAATGCACCAGCGGGCGGTAGGTCTCGTCGCGTTCGTTGCCCGTCTCGTCGGAGGTGCGTATGGCTCCGAACACGGCGTCGGAAGACTTGATGCCTGTGAGCTTGACGGTCACGTCCTTGCCGGCATATTTCTCCACGTTCACGGGAATGTAGTAATCGATCTGTCCCGAAGCAGGACGGGCGCTCTGCGTGTTGCCGAGTATGTTCTCGCCGTCTGCTTCCACAGAAAGGCGTGAGTTCACTCCGGAGTTGGATGCCGGGATGAGGATGTATTTCTTGTCGGCCTTGAGAGTGACGGCATATTCGTCCCAATAGTTGCTGAGCCTCTTCTTACCCTGCGAGATCTGGTCGACCATAATGTAACCCCTCGCCATACGGCGGTTGCCGAATGAGCGGGCAGGAGCCGCCTCAATCCTAATGGTTGCCTCCTTGCCGGCAAGGTCCCTTACATCCCAAGACACCCATTCTAACGCTTCGGGAGTATCGCTGACAGAAGATGCCGAGCGGACTTCCTGCCCGTCAACAACGAGCCTCACTGCAGTGGACGAAGCGCCCATTCCTTTGGGACCGCCCAGAAGCATATTGATGTAGGGCTTTGAAATGGTGAAAGGAGCGGAGGTGAGGAGGCCGGACAGGGCGTCGTCCTCCGTGCTTTTAAGGTAGGCCTTGCCAATATATCCGGTTGCTCCGCCATCAGTCGTGGTGCCTGAGAAGGCTTCTCCCTGCGCTGTCCAGCGGTCCAGGCCGTTCTCGAAGTCTTCGATGACCTTGTCGCCGCAGGCTACGGCAATCGCCGCGCAGAGAATGAATGCGAATAATCTAAGCGGTTTCATAAACTGTTATGTTATTCGTTCTTCTGGACCTTCTGGCCGATGAGGAAGCATACTGCTGCCACTGCCATACCGTTGATGGCGGGGAAGCCCCACTTTACCAGGTTGGCCACAACCGCGCCGATTACGACGCCGGCGATGGCGAACCAGTCGACCTTCTTCTCCTTGACGGTGCCCTCAGCATAGGCCTTGCGGTTCATGAAGTAGTGGAGGATGAGGATGATGCCGACGGGCGGCAAGGTGCAGTTGAGCACGTTGAGCCAGTCGCAGAAGTTCCAGTAGAGCCATACGGCAGCCACCGTACCGATGATTCCGGAGATGATGACCATAGTCTTCTTCGACAGTCCGAAGATGTTCGACAGGCCGAGGCCGCCGGTGTAGAGGGCGTTGTCGTTGGTGGTCCAGATGTTGAGACCGAGTACCAGCACAGCGAGGTAGAAGAGGTTAAGGTTGAGCATAACCTCGAAGATGTCGTTGCCGCCTGCATAGATGCTTGAAACAGCACCGAAGAGGAACATCAGCGAGTTGCCGATGAAGAAGGCTACGACAGTGGTCCACAGGCCGACCTTCGCGTTCTTGGCGAAGCGCGTAAAGTTAGGCGTCGCCGTACCTCCCGATACGAAACTGCCGACGACGAGACCTGCACCTGCTATGACTCCGAGGTCCTTGGTGCCCTGGGCGAACTGCTCGACGAGGCCCATATCGCCGCGGCGGACAGCCAGGATCATTGCGAGAGTACCGAGGATGGCTACAGCCGGAACGGCGATGTAGCTGATGATTGTAAGGCTCTTGATGCCGAAATAGGCGCTGGCTGTCATCAGGACACCTGCAATGGCAACGAGAAGATAGCCCTGCCACGGCATATGGTCAGGTGTTACGTCAAGGCCCATCAGTTCCTTGGCAACCGGGATGGCGAA
>JAEEGJ010006175.1_pt1 | contig 36342 bp, 23 predicted proteins | sample 8958761 | NCBI WGS metagenome assembly JAEEGJ01 (sample SAMN16246546, study PRJNA631951) | gut metagenome | biome: gut microbiome; feature: rumen; material: RS-attached | host: Bos | place: Iran: Karaj | collected 2018-10
AAGACAGCCACCTTCGTCCAGAAAATCCGCTTCACCAAGCCCGAATACGTCATCGACTGCTATCTGGAATATGGTGCTTGCAACGACCAGAGCTGTATGCCACCCACGGAAGTGACGTTTAAGCAAACAGGAAAGAGTCCTGTAACAGAAGTGAAAGCGAAAGCGGAAATAGAAACGAAAACGATAACGGAAACAGAAACAGAAGCTGAAACAGAAACGAAAACGGGAACGCCTGAGAGCGCTGATTCTTCACTCTTCACTCTTCACTCTTCACTTAACAACGACGACGCCCTTTGGACTCCCGTCATCGACGAGTTGAAAGCAATGGGAGGCAGTGACAGCATCACCGATCACTCCTTGCTGTATATCCTGCTCATGGGCTTCGTTGGCGGACTGCTGGCTGTATGCATGCCTTGCATCTGGCCCATCATCCCCATGACGGTCTCGTTCTTCCTGAAGCGTTCTAAGGACGATAAGAAGAAAGGCATCCGCGATGCGTTCACCTATGGTCTGAGCATTATCGTCATCTATCTGGGCTTAGGACTGCTGGTGACGGCGCTCTTCGGCAGCGACACACTGAATGCGATGTCAACGAATGCGGTCTTCAACATCTTCCTCTTCCTGTTGCTCGTGGTCTTTGCCCTGTCGTTCTTCGGCTGGTTCGAAATCAAACTGCCCGACTCATGGGCCAACAGCGTCGACACGAAAGCCTCTGAGACCAGTGGTCTGATTTCCATCTTCCTCATGGCCTTCACCCTGGTGCTCGTATCGTTCTCTTGCACAGCACCGATTATCGGTCTGCTGCTCGTAGAGACCACCACCAGCGGCAACTGGCTCGCTCCCGCTCTTGGCATGTTCGGCTTCGCCCTGGCACTGGCCCTACCCTTTACCATTTTCGCCATGTTCCCTGCCTGGCTTAAACAGGCACCGAAATCGGGTTCCTGGATGACCACCATCAAGGTAGTGCTGGGCTTCATAGAACTGGCCTTCGCCCTGAAGTTCTTCTCTGTGGCCGACCTGGCCTACGGCTGGCACCTGCTAGACCGCGAGGTGTTCCTGTCGCTGTGGATTGTCATCTTTGCGCTGCTGGGCGCCTACCTCTGTGGCTGGCTGAAGTTCCAACAAGACGAACCTCTCACCTCTAACCCCTCACCTCTCACCTCTAACAGGGCACGCCCTGTCGTCTGCATCATGGGCGGACTCATTTCATTGGCTTTCGCCATCTATATGGTGCCTGGTCTGTGGGGCGCTCCTTGCAAGGCCGTGAGTGCCTTTGCCCCACCCATGAACACGCAGGACTTCAATCTCAACAGCCAGACCGTAGAGGCACAGTTTACCGACTACGAGGCCGGAATGGCTGCAGCTCAGGCACAGGGCAAACCCGTCATGATTGACTTCACGGGCTTCGGCTGCGTCAATTGTCGTAAGATGGAAGCTGCCGTATGGACTGACCCTCGCGTGGCTGACAAGCTGAAGAACGACTTTGTCCTCATCTCGCTGTTCGTCGACGACAAGACACCGCTTATCGAACCTTTCGAGGTGACGGATGACGAGGGTAACACGAAGACCCTGCACACCGTTGGTGCCAAGTGGAGTTATCTACAGAGCCATAAGTTCGGTGCCAATGCCCAGCCCTTCTACGTCATCCTCGACCCTGCCACAGGAAAGCCCCTCACTGGCAGCCGAGCCTACGACGAGGACATTGACGGCTATCTGGAATACCTGAACAAAGGACTGAACAGGTTTGATCAATTCAATTGAAGTATTATGAAAAAGATGATGACACTGGCGTTCGTATCTCTATCAGAGTTCTGAGTCAGAGCATTCGAAGGTGTTGCCCTGAGAGATGTCGCCAGTCTCCAGGCCACGCTTGAACCACTTCATGCGCTGGCGGGAGGTGCCGTGGTTGAAGGACTCTGGGACGGCATAGCCACGGGCCTTCTTCTGCAGATAGTCGTCGCCGATGACCTGTGCACAGTTGATGGCCTCCTCGATGTCGCCATCCTCCAGGGAGCCGAACATCTTGTTGTCGTGGTGTGCCCAGACGCCGGCATAGAAGTCGGCCAACAGTTCCAGACGGACAGACAGCTTGTTGGCCTCCGTCTGACTCATCCTCGCCATCTTGGCATGCGTCTCCTCCAGGATACCCGTCAGGTACTCCACATGGTGACCTACCTCGTGGGCAATGACATAGGCGTAGGCGAAGTCGCCATCGGCACCCAGCTGCTGCTTCATGGTGGTAAAGAACGACAGGTCGATATACAGTTTCTGGTCGCCAGAGCAATAGAACGGTCCCATCTGGGCAGAGCCCTGGCCACAGGCTGTCTGCGTGCCATCGGTATAGAGCACCATGGTAGGCACCTGATACACGCTGTTGTGCTCCTTGAAGATTTCCTTCCACACATCCTCGGTACCTGCCAGAATCTGTGTAGAGAAGTGTGCCAACTCCTGCTCTTCCTCGGTAAACTCACGCTGCTCAGCGCTGACCTCCGTATTGGTGCCTGTCAGCGAGCCCAAGCCGCCATTCTCCTGCAAGGCCTGCATACCTGCCGACAAGGGGTCGCCACCAGAAAAATAGGCGATAGCCATAGCGATGATGACACCCACGATGCCAGCACCCATGCCGGCTCTCTTGCCGCCACCCATACCGCGGCGGTCTTCCACATTAGAACTCTCGCGTCGTCCGTTTAGATTCATAGTAATATCGGTTTTGTTAATGAATAGACGTAATGATCGGTGACAACGGTCTGGAGCTCACCAGCAAAACAGGTGAGCACAGACTTCATATCGTTGCTGATACCGTGGCCGCTAAGTTTGACGACAGCCTCCTTCTGTGTCCACAGCTTGGTGAACTCCAGCGCAGGATTCTCGGCATGGAGTATCTTTTCCAGCTCGTCGTCGTTCATCACATAGCGCGCCAGCGACTCACTATAGCGGTGGATGCTCTCGATGTCGATACCTACGGGCTGGTCGCTGACCACACAGATGGCGGCCTCACGACAGTGGCTGAGGTTGAAGTGGATGTCAGGGTGCCCAGCGATGGTGGGCTTGCCGTGTTCACCATATTCGAAGACGGGGGGCTCACTGATGCCATACTCCTTACGCAGGGCCTCACACAACAGCAAGTAGGCAGCAGCACACGTCTTGCGTCCCAGCACGTGCTTGAAACGCAGACACTGTTCCCTGCGCTGTTCAGACAGCAGGGGCAATGCCGCCTGCCAGTCGAAGTGTGCTATGTCGTCATTTATATATATACTCATATTTCACTGTTCACTCTTCACTATTCACTCTTCACTAGCGCAGCGCTCGATTTGCGTTTTTGGCCAGTTAATCAGATAGAGCTGCTCGGTGGCACGTGTAAAGGCGGTATAGAGCCAGTGCAGATAGTCGGCAGAGAGCATGTCGTCAGTCATATAGCCCTGGTCGACATAGATGTGTGCCCACTGTCCACCCTGTGCCTTGTGACAGGTGGCGGCATAGGCGTATTTCACCTGCAGGGCATTGTAGTAGCGGTCTTCCTTCAGTGCCTTCATGCGGTCGGGCTTACGAGGAATGTCGGCATAGTCTTCCAATACCTTGTTATACAACTCTTCCTGCTGGTCGCGCGTCAAGGCGGGCGCCTCACTGGTCAGCGTGTCGAGCAAGACGGTGGCTGTCAACTCATAGTCATCGTAGTCAGGGAATGTCATGGTGACCTCAGCGAAGCGGAAGCCATACTGCTCGTGGACGTTCCGCACCTTGCGTACCACACACATGTCGCCATTGGCAATGAACTCCAAGCTTGAGCCCTCTGAGTCAGGGGACTCTGGTTTGGTCCAGAAATAGTTATTCTTCACCACCATCAGCTGGTCGCCAGTAGTCAACTCCTCCTCACGACCCAGTATCTGATTGCGGATGCCTTGGTTGAAGATGTTGGCACGTTTGTTGGAGCGCGTCACCACCATCGTCTCGTCGAGGCCTACCTTCGAATAGCTGCTGGCCAGCGTCTCAATGAGCTCGTCGCCAGGCACGACATGGATGTCAGAGAAGCCTTGAAGATGGACTTTGGGGAGTTCACATCTCCCCTCATACATCAGCCATCGGACCTCGGTAGCATTATAGAGGATACCACTCTCCTGACTCTGTCGTAGCACCTCGTTGAGGGTACACTCGTGGACATGCAGGCCATAGATGCTCAAGACGGACGACATCAGCGCAGGACTCTCCTCCTCGCCTACGGGTGGCAGCTGTGCCTGGTCACCAATGAGCATCAGTCGGCAGTTGCGACCATTATACACAAAGCTGATCAGGTCGTCCAACAGGCTACGTCCCTCACCATTCAGACTGACCATCGAGGCCTCATCGACGATGAACAGCGTATCGTGGGCATTGTTATAGCCCAGCTCGAAGCCACCCTCCAGCGACTTCTGACGATAGATGCGGCGATGAATGGTATAGGCCGCACTGCCCGCATACAGCGAGAACACCTTGGCGGCACGTCCCGTTGGTGCCATCAGTACCAACTGCTGTTCCAACGACTGTAGGGCTCGCACGATAGCTGCCGCCAGCGTCGTCTTACCCGTACCTGCCGAGCCTCGCATAATCATCACGGCATGCTCATGACGATCGGCCATGAATGTCGTGAAGACATCTATGGCCTCCTGCTGCTCTCTTGTCGGCTCGAAACCGAAAGCACCCCGTATGCGATATTTCAGCTCGTCAGCAATCATTGATGGTGCAAAGATACTACTTTTTCTTGAAACTTGCTACCATTACAAGATTTTTCATTCGACTAATGGATGGTGTTTGCCAGATTTTTCGTAACTTTGTCCCGCAAAGATTATCTAAACAGGAGAGATATGAAGACAAAACATGTACAGTATCAGACGCACGGAACGTGCTCGCAACTGATTGACGTCACAGCAGACGAAAACAATATTATCCAGCAGGTATTCTTTCTGGGTGGCTGCAATGGCAACCTGCAAGGCATCAGCCAACTGGTGAGAGGGCAGCATATAGACGACGTGATACCTCGTCTGAACGGCATCCGCTGTGGTGCAAAGAGCACCTCGTGTCCCGATCAGCTGTGCAGAGCACTGGAGCAGCTGAAGCAGGCACCAGCCAAGGAGTAGACACACGAATTAAGTAATTTGGTTTATGAAAACAATCAGTACAACAAAGGCACCCGCTGCCATCGGCCCATATAGTCAGGCTATCCAAGTAGGCAATCTCGTTTATACCTCTGGGCAGATTCCCATCGACCCCGCCACTGGCAGTTTTGTAGAAGGCGCTATCAAGGAACAGACGCGTCAATCGCTCAACAACATCAAAGCCATCCTTGCGGAAGTAGGTCTTAGCATGAGCAACGTGGTAAAGACCACCGTATTCCTGGCTGACATGAACGACTTTGCCGACATGAATGCCGTCTATGCAGAATTCTTCACGGAGCCTTATCCCGCCCGCTCTGCTGTCGCCGTCAAGACGTTGCCCAAGGGCGCATTGGTAGAGATTGAGGTTGTGGCAGAAGTAGAATAATGTAGATGGCAATAGAGCAAGCAATATTCCGCAGAGCGGAACTACTGTTAGGCGACGAGGCCATGAGCCGCATCGCTGAGAAGCGTGTGATTATCTTCGGTGTGGGCGGTGTAGGCTCTTGGTGCGCAGAGAGCTTAGTACGCAGCGGCATTAGGAAGCTGACGATTGTCGACAGCGACTGCGTGAGTGTCACCAACATCAACCGCCAGCTGATGGCGACCACGAAAACCGTGGGACAGGTGAAGGTTGATGCCCTGAAAGAGCGTCTGCTTACCATCAATCCATCGGCAGAGATTACTGCCCTGCAACAGGTCTTCAACGCAGATAGCGCCTCTCAGTTTGGGTTAGAGGACTACGACTATATCATCGACGCCATCGACTCACTGAAGGACAAGGCGCTGCTCATCCTCTTGGCTTGCCAGACCAAAGCGAAGCTCTTCTCGTCCATGGGGGCAGCCCTTAAGCTCGACCCTACACGTATCAAGACCGCTGAGTTCTGGAAGGTAACGGGCGACCCCCTTGCCCGTGCCCTTCGCAATCGTTTCAAACGCGACAAACAGTTTCCAAAGCGTAAGTTCCAGTGCGTCTTTTCCGACGAACTTCTGGAGAACAAAATGCCCATAGACCCTGACGACAAAGGCAACGGCAGCATCGTTCACATCACTGCCATTTTCGGCATGATGTTGGCAGGATTGGTTGTGCAAGATGCCGTAAAATAAATCATTTAGAGAAAAAAAAGGGTTCACATTCACGCGTAAGTTACTGACTGACTGCACGTTTAGTGTGACACTTATTTTCCCCCAAGAATTGCGAACCGATTCGGGGCTACAAATCAAAATAGATGTTAAACCAACCACCTATTATAATAGAAGATAATCCCTTAAACCATGAACCAATCTCTTTGCAATGGAATGTGACCGAGGTAAGACTGGAGCAACTTCTGAACGCAGATTCCCCAATTCTCGTCACACTATTGGGTATAGTTATAGAGGTAAGGCCAGTGCATGCGGTGAATTTGCAAATTGTTTTATATCAACGATTTACAATTTAAACGGTAGAAAAGTGGCGACTGAGAATTTCTATAGGATGAAAAAGACGAAAATTTAACGTTTTTAACTTTTTTACACCTCACGCGAATTCAACCGGCAACTGCAATTACTCTTTTATTGTATAAAGTCCTCTTCGTCCTCCAGAATCTCCTTGGCGGCAATTGTCATTAGGTCAGTGTAGATGTTCTCCTTCCCCCTATTCGCAAAAGAATATGACTACATAGTGTTGTGTTGCTTATTATTAGTGGGAAAGCTTAATTGTTTATCACTGAGTAAACGATATAAGGGAGGAGTTGAATGAAAAGACATGATTTAGGACTGAATTACATAAATGACTTGTAAGTATTGTGTATTTTTGCCATGATTTTCAAAACAAACAACACGTTTAATAAATTTATGGAAAGAACATGGAGATGGTTTGGCAAGAAAGATAAGATCACACTTGCCATGTTGAGGCAAATCGGAGTAGAGGGTATCGTAACAGCCCTTCATGATGTGCCCTTAGGTGAAGTATGGACACGTGAGAAGATCCGTGACCTGCGTGAGTATGTCGAGAGCTACGGCATGCGCTGGAGCGTGGTTGAGAGTCTCCCCGTAGTAGAGACAATCAAATATGGCGGTCCAGACAGAGACCATCAGATAGAGGTCTATAAGGAGAGTCTGCGTAACCTCTCTGCTGAGGGTATCCATTGTATCTGCTATAACTTCATGCCTGTATTGGACTGGGCCCGTACAGACCTGTTCCATACAAATCCAAATGGTTCTACGAATCTGTATTTCAACTATGCCGAGTTTGCATATTTCGACATCTATATCCTCAAGCGCGAGGGCGCACGCGAGGCATGGGAGAAGTTCCAGTTCCCAGAGGGATGGGGCGAAGGCCGCAGTGTTATCGCAGAGTGCGACGAGCTGGCAAAGACCATGACTCCAGAGAAGGACCACAAACTGGTGGAGAACATCGTCATCAAGACTCAGGGATTCGTTAGCGGAAACTTCAGCGAGAACGACGAGGCTCCTGTTCAGAAGTTCCGTGAGTTCCTCAATCTCTACAAGGGTATCGACAAGGCAAAGCTGCGTGAGAACATGAAGTATTTCCTCGAGGCTATCATGCCCGTTTGCGAGGAGTGCAACATGAACATGTGTGTTCACCCCGACGATCCTCCTATCGAGATTCTGGGCCTCCCACGTATCATACGTACTCAGGAGGATATTCAGTGGTTCCTCGATGCTGTGCCAAACAAGCATAACGGTCTTACCTTCTGTGCCGGTTCACTCTCTGCAGGTGCATACAACAATGTTGTGGAGATGGCTAAGAAGTTCGCTTCTCGCACTCACTTCGTTCACCTGCGCTCATGTCATATCTTCCCCAATGGTGATTTCACAGAGGCATCACATCTGGGAGGACGTGCAGATATCGTTGAGCTCTGCCGTATCTTTGAGAAAGAGAATCCTAATCTCCCAATGCGCGTAGACCACGGCATGACATTCACTGACCAGCCAGGCGGCATCATGGATGAGTCGAGCCACGGACATAATGCTGGATACACTCTGCTTGGACGTTTGTTCGCACTGGGCCAGGTGCAGGGCATTCTTGCTACAGTTGATCGCGAATTAGGAATAGACTATAAACAACCTGGTTTTTATGATTGATTTATTTGATATTAAGGGTAACGTGACAGTTATCACTGGCGGCACTGGTGTGCTGGGGCGCACCATTGCCAAGTATCTTGCGCTTCATGGTGCTGAAGTTATCATTCTTGGGCGAAAGGAAGATGTAGGCAAGGCAATTATTGTGGACATCTATGAAGCCCTTGAGAAACAGACAAGGATGGCGCCTACTGGGAAGACTGTTGGTGGAAGCGTTGAGTTCATGAAGACTGATGTTATGAACCAGCAGATGGTCGAAGAGAACTGTAAAATGATTATGTCTAAGTACGGACGTGTAGACACCTTGCTCAATGCTGCTGGTGGTAACATGTCTGGTGCTACAATTCCACCAGACAAAACATTCTTCGACCTGTCTGCCGAAGCATTCTCACAGGTGCTGAATCTCAACCTTATGGGAACAGTTATTCCTACCCAGGTGTTCCTGAAACCGATGGTTAAGCAGGAAAAAGGAAGCATCATAAACTTTACATCCATGACAGCCTTCCGTCCCATAACACGTGTCTGCGGTTATGCCGCGGCAAAGGCAGGCATCAGTAATTTTACGACCTATATGGCTACCGAGTGTGCCAAGAAGTTTGGCGAAGGTATTCGTGTCAATGCCATAGCACCGGGCTTTTTCATCACTGAGCAGAACCGCTCACTACTGACCAACCCAGATGGCAGCTATACTCAGCGCGGTCAAGATGTTATTCGCCAGACTCCTTTCGGTCGTATGGGTAATCCAGAGGAACTCTGCGGCACTATTCACTATCTGATGTCAGATGCTTCGCGTTTCGTAACTGGCACCGTTGCTGTTGTTGACGGAGGCTTTAATGCTTTTGCTTTATAGGTTCTCCTACTTTTGCTTCGGCGTCTCTCCCTTGCGGTACTGCGATGGTGAGATACCGAAGTAACTTTTGAAACTCTTGCTGAAATAATACTGGTCCTCAAAGCCCACTTTATAGGCCACTTCGGCCACGGTGAGTCGTGTGTCTTTCAATAGTTCAATGGCTACATTCATGCGCTGTTGGCGTATGTATTCGTTGGGGGTAAGTCCAGTGAGTTGCTTCACTTTCTTAAAGAAACTGGTGCGCCCGTAGCCAAAGTGCTCGGCACAGGCATCGATGGTCAGTCGAGGGTCGTCGATATGTGCCTGCATCCAGGCATCGAGTTGCTCATGCAGCTTGCGGTCGGCCTCCTCGGTGATTATGGGGGGGGCCACAGTCCCCACTACCTCCTTGGCGTAAGACAGCTTCAGACGGTCGCGCTGTTCTATCATTTTGCAAATCGTGGTAATCAGTACTGCGTTGCTGAACGGTTTCTGGATATAGGCTTCAGCCCCCGTCTTCAGTCCTTTCAGTTGGTCGGTCTCGGCTGTCAAGGCTGTCAGCATAACGATGGGCAGGTCGGCCCACTGGCTGTTGCCCCGCATACGGCGAATCAGCTCGAAGCCGTCCATGACGGGCATCATCGCATCGGTCAGCACCAGGTCAGGCAGTCCGTCGGATAGTTGTTCCAATGCCTCCTTGCCATCGTTGGCCGTGCGTATGACGAAATACTGCTGCAGTTCGTTCTGCAGATAGCTGCGCACGTCGCCGTCGTCCTCCACAATGAGCACCGTCCGCTTGTTGATAGGGATGGGCGGCATCTCCTGATAGTCGCTTGTTTTTGAAGGTGCCTCTGCATCGTCATCCTGGGATAGTTCTGCTTTCACCTGCATCATCTCATCCTCTGCGTATGCCTCTTTTCCCATAGGCAACATGACGGTGAAGATGCAGCCTCCCGCCTCGTTTTCGCAGAACACGATGGTGCCGTGGTGGACGCGCACCAGTTCGCCCGTCAAGTGCAGGCCAATACCGATGCTGTCGCGAGCATAGACGCTCTGGTTAAAGCGGGTGAAGAGGTCTGCCTGTTTCTCCTTAGGTATGCCTATGCCCGTGTCTTCCACGGCGATTTCCCAATGTCGGTTGTTGCCTTCGTCTTGCCTCACCTTCACCTTGATATCATGGTGAGCAGGTGTGTATTTGAACGAGTTAGAAACGAGATTGTAGACTATCTTATCTATAAAGCTACGGTCGATGTATGCTATGATTTGCCGGTGTGTTGTAGCGAACTGATAGTTGATGTGCTTCGTCTCGGCTATACCCGTAAATGAACTGAAGATGTCTCGCACGAAGGCCACTACCTCTGTTTCCTCGACAGCGAGCCGCAACTTGTCGTTGTGTAGTTTGTTGAACTCCATCAGTTCGCCTATCATGCGCACCATACGCTCTGTGCTTCGCTGCATGGCGAACAGCGGCTGCTTCAAGTCGCCCGGCATCTGCTTCACACCTGCCATCCGCTCCATGGCACCGCGAATGATGGTAAGCGGCGTGCGGAATTCGTGCGAGATGTTGGTAAAGAACTGCATCTTGTACTCCGTCAGCTGGTTCTCCACCTTGATGCGGTTGCGCAGGTCGTTGATGCGACGGAAATTGCGCCACAGGTAATAGCAGATGGCTACTGCCATACATATATAAATAAGGTAGGCCCACCACGTGCGCCACCAGGGCGAGCTGATGATGATGGGCAGGCTGACAATCTGGTCGCTCCCGTCGCCATTCACCACCTGCACCTTCAGTTCCAGTGTATAGTGGCCGGGCGGCAGGTTCTTGTAGTTTACCGATGGAGTGCCCGAAAGGTGCGACCACTCGGTGTCGTAGCCCGTGAGCCGGTAGCTGTACTTCGAACTTTGCTCTTTGTTGTACTCGAAATCAGAGAAATAGAATGTCAGCGAGTTCTGGTTGTGCTGCAGTCTCAGCGTCTTCATCTGTGCAAGGTTGGCAAACAGCGTGCTGTCTTCTTGTTGCCCGATGGAAACGCCGTTGATGTGCATGTCGGTGATGCGAGGGCGGAATGTGGGCTGTGGAATGCTTATGTTGTGCGGGTCTATGACAATAATGCCATGATACGTTCCAAAAGCCAGCCGGTTGTCGCTCAGCCGACATACAGCATTCTCCACAAACATGTTTCCCTGGGCCGTTCCGGCAGGCATCAGGGTCAGAAATGCATGTGTCTCAGGAGAATATCTTGCCAGTCCATGGTCTGTGCCCACCCAAACCTGACCATCGCTGTCAGTAATCAGTTGTTGAATGTTGTCATCGGGGAGTCCGTCGCTGGTAGTCCATCGGTAAAGAAACTGAGGCGCCCCCGACTGCGAGTTGTCCAGAACCACGATACCACTGCCTTGCGTTCCGACAACAATCTGGTGCAGTCTGTTCTCTTCGATGCACCGAATCTCGTCGGTTTGCGATGCAGTCTTGTTGATAGGCACGTGAAGGAAGCTAGTCGTGTCTGTCAGGAATTTCTCTGGACTAAACGTAAATACCCCTACATTGCTTGTCAGCCAGATGTTTCCCTTATGGTCTTCCATCAGCTGGCGGGGCTGCCTGACAGGGGTCGGGTCGCTGAAGAAATGTCGGAAATGATAACTGCCTGCACTGTCGCTCTCAGCCATATCCAGGCCACCGTCGAAATAACTGATCCATACGCGGCCCCGACGGTCGCAGATGATGTCGCTGACCTTTTTCTCGCTACCATTGGCCGTTTTCGCACTATGCAGCAGTTTTCCGTCTACATACACACCGCTTTTACGTGTTCCCACCCAAGTTCTGCCTTGTCTGTCACGGCAGACCGCCAGCACATCATCGTGGTATTCTGTCAGCGTCTGTTGCCATTGCAACTGATCGCTGGCCGTCTTGGTTCCATTGGCCATGTTTCCCACATAGACAGTACCGTTGACATTGGTCAGCAGACGGATACAGTTGGTATGGTCCATCTGTTCTGGTGTCGAAAAGAAGACTAACTGCATGCCGACATGTTGCTTGGTGATACAGGCCACCCCCATATTCTCCTGACACACCCAGATGTTTCCACCCTTGTCCTCATAGAGTCCCGTTAGGTAGTCAGTCTGAATGGGTGCCTCGTAACTTTTGCTGGTGTAGTGAGAGGTCTCACCTGTCTCCCGATTATGAACGAACAAGCCGTTGCCGTATGTGGAAATCCATATAAGCCCATCACGGTCGGTCAGCACATTGATGCGGGGCTTGCCGTTCAGTCGCCGCAATGCCTCGCTGTAGATGTTGCTGATATGGGTAAGCCCTTTTGTGTGGGCATCAATATGCCACAGTTCTCCCTCCTGTGTGGTGACAATCGTGTTGCCTCTGTTGTCGCATTTCACAGAACGACTGCCCGGCAGTCCGTCCGGTATCGGCAAGGTTTTGGACTCCTGCCCGAATACTTCTTCATAATCGCCTTGGTAGTCGATGAAATAGTCTGTCTCTGTGTCGTAGCAACTGTACTTGCCGCCGCGCAGACGCAGCAGCAAGTAGCGGTTGTCTTTCAGGCGCATGTCCTGGATGCGGCTGTCAAGCATCAGCTGCCGTCTGGGGCTGTCATCGGGTGTAAGTAGCATCGTCCGATAGCCATCATATCGGATGAGTCCATTAGTGGTGCCCAACCACAGATAGCCCTTCGCATCCTGCACGATGGTGCGCACATTGTTTGCTCCCAGTCCGTTTTCCGCTGAGAAGTATCTTGCCGTCAGGGAGGGCTTGGCAGCACTATAGAGATGAGGCAGCACCAAAAATGCCAAGGCCAGCAGTAGCATATATTTCAAAGCAAGCAGTCGCTTCATAAGATGTCTTAGTTATTAGTTCGGTGCAAAGGTACGAAAAAAACTACCAATTACCGAACGATTTTCCATCTTTTTGCACCAAGTGACATTCATTTTTGACCAATACGGGGTTAATTTTGCCGTCGAAATCTGAAAACGAATAACTATAAACAAAAAAACGATTATGAAGAAAGTAATGATTCTGATGGCTGTCATGACGATGGCAATGAGTGCAAACGCCCAGAAGATGTTCGACATGGGCAAGTATTTCCAACCAGGCGACGAGCCTGTGGAACTGATTGAGGCCGCCACTATGAAAGAAGGTCTGGTGTTCGTGGGTGACACGCGCCCTGCTGATAAGATTCAGGATGGCAAGTATCGTGGTATGCGCGTACAGAAATCACGCCGTTACTTCACCGTCGATGGCAAGCCGACAGAGATGACGGCAGCCCTCAGCTTCCGACGTGCCCCACAGGGAGCCACTAAGGATCATGTGATTGACCCTACACTGGAGCCGCGCTCGTGTATGCTGCAGCTGAAGCCCTTGAGTGATGGACAGTTGACTTTCTATGCACTGACCAACAAGCCCGAAGGTAATAATATCTATGTCGCCGTGAAGAATGGAGAATCGTTCAAGCCGCTGGCCACGGTGAAGTTCACCAAGTTCAACGACAACACCGGGCGCAGCAAAAAGACACCGGCCGCAGCACAGGCCGTTGACTACAAATACACAGAGGGCGACCAGCTTTGGATATATAGTGACGGCAGTGTGAACCTGCAGGCTTTGGGCTTCACAGGTCAGATAGACGAGACGTTCGAGGGAAAGTGAAAAGTGAAAAGTGAAGAATTATGCGAAAAAGTAGTTTTTTCATTATAGTAGTTTTAGTTAGTATGTGCCTTTCGGCCTTTGCCAGCGACCGCTACAACTTCAATAGCGGTTGGCTGGTGAAGGTGGGGGCCGACAAAAGCAGTTTTTCCACCAAGTGCGACGACACTGCGTGGGAGCAGGTTACGCTGCCCCACTCGTACAACCAGCATGAGGCTTTTGCCAAGAAGATTGACGACTTGACCGACACCACTGCATGGTATCGTAAGCACTTCGTATTACCTGAGGAACTGCGCAGCCATAAGAAATTCTTCATTGAGTTCGAAGGCGTGCGCTTCGCTGCCCGCGTGTTTCTCAATGGAAAGGAACTGGGCTGGGGCGAGAACGGCGTGATGGCCTTCGGCTTCGATCTGACCCCTCATATCAACCGCACTGGCGACAACGTGTTGGCTGTATTCATAAACAACAGTTGGAACTACCGCGAGCACGAGAAGAAACTAAATCCCCGCAACGGCAAGATGACCAACAGCGGATACCAGTGGAACGACCGCAACTTCTTCTGTAACTACGGCGGCATCAACAAGAACGTGTGGCTGCACGCCATGCAGGAGGATGTCTATCAGACACTACCGCTCTACTCGAACTTGCAGACTACGGGCGTCTATGTCTATGCCAAGGACATTGACGTCAAGAAGCGTACGGCCACTGTTCATGCAGAATCGGAAGTAAAGAACGAATCAGGTAAAGAGATTGTTGTTAGTTATGATGTTAGTATCAGTAGTCCGACTGATGGCAAACAGATTGGTAGTTTCACAGGGAAGGCCGTGACGGTCAAACCTGGTGAGACTGCTGTTTGCCGAGCAGAGAAGAAGCTCTCCGGCCTGCACTTCTGGTCGTGGGGTTATGGCTATCTGTATGATGTCGAGACGAGCCTTGTTGTCGATGGGAAGACCGTTGACCACACGACCACACGCACAGGCTTCCGAAAGACGGAATTCAAGGATGGTATGGTCTACCTGAACGACCGCGTCATACAATTGAAGGGCTTTGCCCAGCGCTCTACCAACGAGTGGCCCGCCGTTGGCATCTCCATCCCTGCCTGGATGAGCGACTATTCTAACCGATTGGTGCTGGAGGGTAACGGCAACTTCTATCGTTGGATGCATGTCACGCCGATGAAGCAGGACATCGAGTCGTTCGACCGTCTGGGTCTCATTCAGGCTATGCCTGCCGGCGACTCTGAGAAAGACGTCGAGGATCGTCGCTGGGGACAGCGCACCGAGCTGATGCGCGATGCTATCATCTATAATCGTAACAACCCCTCTATTCTATTCTACGAGTGCGGCAACAACCAGATTAGCGAAGGGCACATGGCGGAGATGAAGCAGATACGCGACCTGTACGACCCCTGTGGTGGACGTGCCATCGGTTCGCGTAATATGCTCGACTCAAAGGTGGCTGAATATGGTGGCGAGATGCTCTATGTTAACAAGTCGGCTGGCAAGCCCATGTTCATGATGGAGTACTGCCGCGACGAGGGCATACGTCGCTACTGGGATCAGTGGTCGTACCCCTATCACAAGGACGGCGACGGTCGCCTGTTCCATGGTGAGCGCTCCATCAGTTATAACCACAACCAGGATGGCTTTGCCAAAGAGCAGGTTATCCGTTGGAACGAATACTGGCTTGCAAGACCCGGTCAGGGCAGGCGCGTAAACAGTGGTGGTGCGAAGATTATCTTCTCTGACACCAACACACACTTCCGTGGCGAGGTGAACTACCGTACCAGTGGTGATGTCGATGCCATGCGTCTGCCGAAGGATGCCTACTTTGCCCACCAGGTGATGTGGGACGGATGGGTAGATACAGAGCGTGAACACACTTATATAGTAGGTCATTGGAACTACGAGAATAACGTTACTAAGCCTGTCTACGTGGTATCCACTGGCGATGAGGTGGAACTGTTGCTCAACGGCAAGTCGCTGGGCAAGGGTGAACGGTCGAATACGTTCCTCTTCACCTTCGACAAGGTGAAGTACGAGGAAGGTTGTCTGGAGGCCGTATCATATAAGAATGGTAAGGAGGTGAGCCGCCACGCTATTGAGACTGCCGGCAAGCCTGCCGGGCTGCGCCTGACGTGGGTCGATGCGCCAAAGAACTTCCGTGCCGACGGTGCCGACATCCGCCTGGCTGACGTGGAGCTGGTTGACAAGCAGGGCCGCCGCTGTCCTACCGCCGGCGATATGATTACCTTTGACCTGAAGGGCGAAGCAGAGTGGATTGGCGGTCTGAGTGGTGTTGCTGTCGACTCGGTGAATAGCTATCGCGTGGGCATGAAGGAGCTACAACTTGAGGCGGGCATCTGTCGCATCATGGTGCGCTCTACCACCAAAGCCGGCAGCATTGAGCTGTTGGCATCGGCCAAGGGCTATAAGACCGTCAGACTGACAACAAACACAACACCTATATATACCAAGGACGGCTTTTATGTCGACGACAGCGGCAAGATTATCGCTGCCGACTGGGCCAAGGAGTTGCCGCAGGACCTGAGCCGCGGCGAGACTCCCTCAACACCCTCATACAAGCAGCACCTGCAGACGGTGGTCATCAAAGACATTACCTCGCCCAGCGACACTACGGACATCTGGCAGGTTTGCGATGACAACGAAGCTACCAAGTGGCTCAGCGATGGGCTCATTCAAAATTCCTCTGTCACCTTCCGCTTAGAGCGACCTGCAGCCATCAGTCAGGTAGCCCTGCGTGTTGACGGCTTCCGCCGCACCAGTTATCCGCTGGAGATTACGACTGCCGACGGCACTGTGGTATGGACGGGCTACACCGACAAGTCGCTGGGCTATGCCTACTGCGAGATAGCCAACCCCAAGGAAAGTGACACCTATACGCTGCGCCTCTTAGGACCAGCAACTGTACAGGAAGCCTTTGGCGACATGACCGAGCTGGCCGCCAAGAAGCCCGTGAGCAAAAAGCCGTCAAAGAGCAACAAACTGGGTCTCATAGAAGTAGAGTTCAAAGAACGTCTGTAACCTTTTTTCCATCCATCTGCACGATTCTCCATCGTGCAGATGGCTATTACTTCATAATTTTGCATCACCAAAGCAATCATTTTTTTAATAACTCTAAAACAACATTACCATCATGAAAAAGTTATTTACATTCATTGCACTGGTTGTCGCGACGCTGACTGCCAATGCACAGACATGGAACTTCAAGGTCTACAGTTCAGCCGACGGTTTTGCTGAGTCGTTTGCTGCCGACAAGACCGCCCTCGATGCTGCCGTCACCGCCGGCACCTGGACACTCGTGGGCGACAAGGAAGGCCGCTACCAGGCTGCCTACAAAACCGTCAACGAAGAGCTGAAGGCTGGCGACACCGTGCTCCAGATTACCCGTGGTCTCTACGTCACCGGTGCCAGCGGCAAGTTCCGCGTAGATGCAGCCAACAACCAGTTCGGCTTCAACGGCAAAGACCTCAGCTTGCGCATCCGTGGTCTGAAGGCTGGACAGAAACTGCAGTTTGTCAGCCGTTCGGCCAGCAACTCATCACTCGACCGCTACTTCGAGGCTACACAGAACCTTGAGGTGGTCGAGGGTTTCAACGTACCTGAAGAAGGTAATCCTGAAAAGACCAACACTGCCACTGTCAAAGCTGAGGGTGACGTAGTCATTACCTCGATGGTGGGCGGTCTGAACGTGCTCTCAATTACCGTCTTCGATGTCGATGGCACGCAGATGACCAAAGATCAGGTCATCGCTCAGGGCGAGTCGTATGTGGCTCCCCGCGAGATGACGGGCACCATTGTTCGCGAGAGCAAGACCTGGATTTGCCCGCAGGATCTGGAAAAGGATACAGAGATGTCGGCCGACAACGAGGGTGTGACCGATTTCAACGGTCTCTTCTTGCGTGGCAAAACGGGCAGCCACGCCATAAAGGTTGTCGATGAAGCTGCCGAAGGTGTGCTGGCAGGCGAGGCTATCAGTGTCGTGAAGGTCTTTGGCTACTCGGGCAACTCGAACCTTGCTCCAGCTCCCGATGCCAGTGCCGACGTGGCCATCAAGAACGCCACCGACATGTCTATCGCCCTGAATGCCGGCGTGGCAGGCAAGCTCTATGTATTGCTGCGCCCCAGCACCCTGACCGAGGGCCGATACGTATGGATATACAAGAACGGCGAGAAGGCCTTCGAAAAGCAGGCTACCGATTGGAAAACCAAGGACGTGGATGGCACGGCGAAGAGCGACTACGACGTGGTGGAGCTTGAGAACGATGCTACCGGCGCCACCTATTTTATTGGCGGTTCGCTGCCTATGCGCGTGGCAGCTGTCAAGTTCGTGGTCGCTGGTTCGGGCGAAACAACCGTTGTCGGACCATTTGTTCAGAGAGACGAGGCCGAGGGTCAGTGGTACAATCTACGTGGACAGGCCGTCACAACTCCGTCTAAGGGTATCTTTGTGAAGAACGGAAAGAAATATTTCTTTAAGTGAAAATTGAAGATTGAAAAATATACTGTTATGAACAAGTACTTTAAAGCTTTCGCAGCTGCACTGTTGCTCCTCTCCACGGGAACAACGGCACAGACCGTCAGGCTCGACTTCTCGGCCTATGAGACCACCAGTTCAGCAGCAAGCATCTCGCTGACAGACAACAATGGATTCTCTGTTGAAGGTGCATCCGATGCCAGCGGTGCTACTTTTGATACCGCCTCGGCCAACTTCGCTTTCTCTGCCGAAGACGAAGAACCTGACTGGGAATTTTCTTCTGATATTCGCTGGAAACCAGGCACAGGTCTGAACAAGAATGGCCGCACGATGACCATCACGGTGCCTACCAAAGGCACACTCTGTATCTATGCCCGTAACAACACTAGCTCGAATACCGACCGCACGCTGACCATCACACAAAACGAGACAGTGCTGTATGGCCCTACTGTGGTGCAGGATGCCGATAAGTTCGACCTGACTAACGGCAAGGCGAATAACTGTTTCCCCATCATCAGTGCCGATGTGGAGGCTGGTACTATCACGGTGAACACCTCGGGCAGCATCAACTTCTACGGCTTTGCCTTCACCCCGACGGCAGCAACCAGCGTCGACGTAACTATTACCGATGCCGAATACGCAACTTTTGCCAACAACACCGTCAGTTCGCTGGCTCTGCCTGAAGGGGTGAAGGCATACGGTGTGTCGGCAGTCAGCGAGGGCATAGTGACGTTCACCGAGTACAACGTCATCCCAACAGGCGTGGGTGTCATCTTGAGTGGTGCGGCTGGCGACTATACGCTGGAGCCTACCGATGCTACCTGCACCTACGAGGACGACAACCTGCTGGTAGCCGTCACCGACGATATGACCGTACCTGCTAAGGCCGACGGTAAGGTGAACTACATCTTCGCCAACAAAGAGCAGGGCGTAGGTTTCTACAAGTCGAGCGGTACTGGCACCATCGCTAAGGGAAAGGCCTACCTGAGCATTCTCGACGAGAGCGTGGACAACCGCACCTGGGACTTCACAGCCAAGACCTTCTGGAGCGAGGCGACAATTGCTAATCTGGAAGTGGAGCGACAGAAGGAAACGCCTGTATGGACTACTAATGCCGGCGATGCCGATACAGGCTGGCGCTACATGTACAATGCAGCCACCGACACTGAGGAAATGACAGCCAACGGTACAAAGATTGCAGAACTGGAGGGTCTGTTCTTCCGCGGCAATGCCAACCGTCTGGGTGTTGACAATCGCAGTACCAACCGTTTCTATCTTGCAGGCAACAAGTTCTTTGTCATCGTCCCCGATCTGAAGGCTGGCTCTACGTTGACCATCAGCACCAAGTCGTCAAGTGGAACTGTGGCAGCCTACATGAGTTGCGCAGATTCAAATGTCGAACGTTCTGGCGCTGAAGATGAAACAGAGGTAGACAATGTGTTCACCATCAACGCTTTCGGTACCTACGAGTTCGAACCAAACCGTGGTCTCTACATCACCAAGATTGCCGTCAGCTATGGCGAGGACAGCAGCGAGGCACGAGCCTTCATCAGTTTTGGCGACGATACTACGACTGGTATTGCCACCATCAGTCCCCAGAACACGACCGACGGTCAGTGGTACACACTTAGTGGATTGCGCATCGCCAAGCCCATCACAAAGGGCATCTACGTGAAAGACGGGAAAAAGATCATTGTTAAATAGAGAAAGAACCGGTATTATGAAGAAAATTTATTTACAGCCCAACCTCATCATCGTTGATATTAACACAGAGAATACGCTATTAACTGTATCAGGCGAGATACCGCCCACTATCCTTATCGATGATGATACTGCAGAAGGCGATGAGTCGCTATCACGCCGGCACCATAACATCTGGGACGAAGAAGAGGAAGAAGAGGATTTCTAACACGAAAAATTAAAATACAATGAAACAGACAACAAAAACACTTATTCTCTGCCTCACAGCCACATTGGTTGTGAGCGGAGTGAAAGCACAGACTCCTGACTTCGGAAGCGAGGAAGTGGTGAGCGAAGAAACAACGTGGGTGTTTAACGATTACGAGACAGGTGATAAAACTGAGTTTTCTCAGACAGATAAGTTATATCTCCGTGCCCGAACAGAAAACAAATTTACAATAACGGCTACAGAAACACAGACACTGTCTTTCTCCGATGGCTATACTGTGGTAGTTGACAAATACGCATTGGCTAGTAGCGTGGTTGACTTCAACAATGGTCTTACAACGGCCAATTCTACTATTTCTGCAAAATTGAGCAAGAATGTCCCTATGTTCGCAATCAACACCAATGAAACAGGCAAATTATATGTGCTGTTGAGAGAGTCGGGAACACATAACAACAGCTATCGCGCAAGATTCTATTTTTGGAATGGTACAACAGCATCGAATCCTACAAATATTAATCCATCGACAGAAAGTGAAATCTTTGAAGCAGCATATGACGTTACTGCCGCTGGATCAGTCTTTATAGGTTCTACGATAAACCCCAGCGAAATCTACGCCATTCGCTTCGTTCCTACAGCAACGAAGGCCGACAAGATTGTCTATATCGGTGCTACGGGCTATGCTACGTTTGCTGCTACCGACAACAAGAGCTACAGCACACCCGCAGGTCTTTCTGCCTACGGAGCCAAAGCTGCAACGAGCGGGAATGCTGTGGAATTAATACCTGCCACAAACATGAAGAAGCAAAACGGCTACATCCTCAAGGGTATGCCCAACACCAACTATAAGCTGACAGCATTGGATAGTGACCCAAGTACTCCTTCTGGCAACGAACTGAAACGAAACAAGGGCGATAAGACCTTCAGCGTCGACGGTGACGGAAAGGACAGCGAAAACAAATACAATTATATTCTTGCTGCCGACGAAGGCGTTGCCAAGTTCTTTGCGGTTTCTAACGAAAGTACTTTAAAGAACGGCAAGGCTTGGCTTCAAACCACTACACAGCTCACTCCCGCTGCTGGTGCCCGTGGCCTGAGCATCATCTTCGCAGATAGTGAGACCACAGGCATACAGTCTCTCAGTACGGCTACAAACAACGATAGTCAGTGGTACACCCTGCAGGGCCAGCCTGTACAGAATCCCTCGAAGGGCATCTATATTAAGAATGGACGCAAATATATTATTAAGTAACTAAACTTTTAAAACAAATGAAGAAGAATTATTTGGCACCACAACAAACAGTGGTGATTCTAAAGTCCAGGACAAGTCTCTTGGCAGGGAGTGCAGCACAAGCTGGCAATTTTCGTAATGGTGGAGACATTTGGGAAGACGAAGATTATTACAATGAATAAAAATAGGAGGACAGAACGTATGAAGAAGAATATTTATTATACAATGGCAATCGTGGCAACTACATTGTTTACTGCATGTAGTTCAGACGACGATATGCTGACAAATGTTGAAGAAGAAAACCAGGGAATCACCATCATTGCCAACCTACCACAAAACGGAATTACCCGTGTGGCTTATGAGGATACCAGCGATGGCTCTACCTATGGCGTCAAGGAAACATGGGAAAGTGGTGACCAACCGAAGTTATATTATACAGAAGATAATTCTACCTATAAAGATGGCAATTATTCAGTTGTTGTGGAAACGGGGGCCTTGTCAGGGTTTGGTAAAACACCTTACACAGATTCCTATTTATATCTTTATTATCCCAATAACGTAGGTTCGTCTTATGGAGATAGTAAATTGACAATTTCCCCCACAGGACAGGCTAGTTATATTTTTGCAACGATAAATGAAGTTGCTGAAAAGAATCTGTTGGTAGGTTCATTCCAGTATCAATCAACTGCCGATAGGGCTCATGTTGTTGAAATGCAGAATGCCTATGCACTTCTGAAGTTCAGTGTTAAAGTACCCACCACAGAGACATCGATTAAGAACATCAAGATAGGTGGGCTAAACAAAAATGGAAATGGTAGAGCAAGTATATACAAACAAGCAAGTATCGTAATGACAGGAGATGCTATTTCTTATCCAAATACGGAAAATGGTTCAATCGACTCTCCCAGTAGCGCTGTATATACTTTGACTGGAGACGGCACCTACAAAGAAGTCACATTCTATGCTTTGGTAATTCCTCAGAAATTTACTTATGGCCTGTATCTGGAACTAAAAGATGCAGCAGATGCAACATATAAATATCTGAAAGCCGGCACCGTGACTTTGGAAGGCGGCAAGATGTATGGGGTGAAGGCCAAAGTAGCCAAAGTAGAACAATAAATTCTGGTAAATATTATGTATTCATAGAGAGGGCAGACCGATGTGGTAGCTGTCCTCTTTTTTTGTGTGATAAAAAATTAAATTATGGACAAAAGATTAGAATCATTCCTATTGGAACTGCGTAAAGAAATGATTAAAAAAAGAGCACAAGCAGCCGTGGCAGGAGAAGTATGCCACGCCAGAGGAAATCAAAGCGATGCTGGACAACCGCGTGTCGCTGCGGTATAACGAGGTCAGGGGGCGCACGGAGATACACTGGCTGTTGCAGGGGCCTGTCCTCATCCTCGTTTCGATTCATACTGGCCAATTTTCCATTGCTTTGCACGATTCTCCATGCGTACATTATAATATATGTGTACTTTTGCGGCAGAAACAGATAAACCTAAAAACAGCAAGACAATGACAAAGAGACTATTTGCAACGATGATGCTCGTGCTGACCGCACTGACGGTAGTTACGGCACAGAACGACAAGGCGGCTGTGATTATCTGCGCCGGACAGTCGAACGCAGCAGGACGGGCCGACAATGCCACGCTGCCAGAGTACATACAACAGCTTGGGGCGACTAATGGCGGTGCCTACAAGTACTGCCAGTGGAGCTACACCAACGGCGGCAGTCGCACAGAGTCGTGCGAGGGTGTGTTCCGTCCCTTCTGGCCCGAGCGCGAGAAGGCGGGCAAGCAGTTTGCCTTCGATGCCATCACCTACTATTGGGTGGAGCAGGCTCTGCAGCGGCCTTTCTACGTGGTGAAGCACGCCATGGGCGGCACGTCGATAGACCCTACCTGTCAGAGTTCGAGCGACTTCCACTGGAGTGCTGACGCGACATGGCTGGCTGAGAACGCCTCATGCAATCAAGACGGCAAGTCTATGCTGAAAGCCCTGTGCGACAACATCGGAGCCAGTCTCGATGCCATCGGCACAGGTAAGTACGATGTGAAGTGCCTGCTGTGGCACCAGGGCGAGAGCGACCGCAGCGGCACCGGCCCCGACGGCTATCACGACAACCTGCAAGCCGTGGTGAAATACATTCGCGACTATCTGGTCGAGAAGACAGGCGACGCTAAGTATGCCTCGCTGCCCGTCATCGCCGGCACCGTGCCCACGAACAGCAAGCAATATAATAAAAAGGTGTACGATGCGCTCTTCGCCCTGCAAAATGAGGATGCCCATTTCCACGTCGTCGAGACCTCGCCCGGCACCTTCATCGGCGACCAGCTGCACTTCGACACCAACTGCGCCGAGCGGCTGGGCATCGGTATGTATAACAAAATGGTGGAACTGGGTCTTGTCAGTGGTCAGAAGCAGGCAGTGCCCGATGCGGTACTGCCCGAAGCAGCGGCAAACACGCTCGACTTCAAGACCTGGACAACCAATCAGGGCATGACCGCCAGTGATTACCAGCAGCTCATTCTCAGCGACACGCCCCTACAGGCTGCCGACGGAACGCCCGTCTACAAGGCCATCGGTTGCACGGGCGACGGCGATTTCTCTGAGTTTGCCGAGACATTCGCTTTGGCCGAAAACACCACGAAGAGTACCGATAAGGTACGACTGCGCGGAACGAAGGGTCTCTTTCTGAACTCTAAGCAGCAGACCGTCATCTCGATTCTGAACCTGAATTCCGGCGACGGCATCACATTCAGCTACGCCTCAGGTACTAAGAATGCCCGTACGCTGTCGTTCCTTTCCACCAACGTCTATTTGGAGAGCGACAAGAGTCAGACGATAGCCCAGGGCGACTCGGTAACAAAGCAGACCTACATCGTGAAAAGCGGCACACAACTTGACCTCACCTTTGGCGACGGTGTAGCATCGCACAGCATCGAAAGCATCAAGATAGAGCCCGGAAAAGCGGAGGTGACAGAAACCCCTACGCCCACCCCAGAGCAGGGAAATGAGCGCATGCTCTGGGGCAGCATCAACAGTCATGCCGATGCTTCAGCGAAGACGCTTCGAGCCTATAACGACCAGATACTGCTGTCATGGCGCATGCTGCCTGGCGACAACGCTGAGACAGGCTTCGACCTCTACCGCTCAGCCAACGGCAGTGACGAGGTGCTGCTCAACAGCGAGGCCATCACCGGCCGCACCAACTGGCAGGACAAGACCGCCAACCGTCAAGTCACCAACACCTACAGGCTGACGCTGCATGGCAGCGACGAGACCATTGGCCGCTACACCATGCCGGCAGCACAGGCCCAAGCTGGATGGCCTTATATAGAGATTGCACTAAAGGATACAAAGGACGTGTGCGCACTTGACACCATCTGGTATGAGGCCAACGATGCCAGCGTTGGCGACCTCGACGGCGATGGCACACCAGAGATTGTCGTCAAACGACTACTCACCCACGGAGCGGCCGACCGCAGCATCGTCTACGAAGGAACAGCGGCCACAGAGAGTCCCCACCACGTGCGTCATACCGTGCTCTATGAGGCATACCGGCTCGACGGCACCTTCCTCTGGCGCATCTGCTCAGGGCCAAACATCATGCTGGGCAACTCGTCGAGTTTTGCCATAGCCGACTTCGACGGCGACGGACGCGCGGAGATGGCCATCAAGACGGGCGAAGGAACCGTGTTTGGCGACGGACAGGAGATAGGCGATACCGATGGTGACGGCAAGACCGACTACCGCGAAAACGGCAAGCACTACATCGGACAAGGGCCAGAGTTCTTCTCCGTCGTTGACGGCGAGACAGGACGTGAACTGGCCCGTGCAAACTACATCGCTCGCGGCAAGAGCGAGGACTGGGGCGACGATTACTTCAAGCGTGCCTCAAGTCTGCGTGTGGCCGTAGTCAATGTTAGTGGTGACCATCCCTCGGTACTCATCTGCCGTGGTGTCTACGAGCGCAGTGTTCTGGAGGCATGGGACTACAATAATGGTCATCTGACACGCCGTTGGAACTTCGACACCAAGAAAAGCGGCAAGGGCAAGGACGGCAAAGCCTACTCTCGCTATGCTGCACAGGGGTTCCACTCGCTCTCTGTGGGCGATGTTGATGGCGACGGCAAAGACGAAATAGTCTATGGCTCTATGACCGTCGACGATGACGGACAGGGCCTCTACACCAGCGAGTATGGTCATGGCGACGCGCTGCACTTAGGCAAGTTCGACCCACAACGCGACGGTCTGCAGATTATCTCCTGTCAGGAGTTCGGTAAGACGATGGTCGTGCTGCGCGATGCCGCAACGGGTGCCACCATCTGGAAGCAGGACGCTGCCGATGACAACGACACCGGTCGCGCCATGATAGCCGACATAGACCCCACGCAGTCTGGCTGCGAGATGTGGTGGTACAAGAGCAATGCCCACAGCATCAACGGGCAAGACCTAGGCTACCAGCCCACATCGTGCAACATGGCCATCTGGTTTGGGGAAGGCCTGAACCGGCAGTTGCTCAACGAGACCAGTATCCACCAGCAGCACGACAACACCCGCATCTTCTCGCTCTACCGCTACGACGTGATTCACATCAACGGCACCAAGGGCAATCCCTGTTGGTACGGTGATCTGGTGGGCGACTGGCGTGAGGAGATTATCATGCCCGATGCTACTCGCACCAAGAACATCAAGGTCTTTTCTACTTGGTATCCTTCAGACCATAAATTCCCCTGGCTGATGACCGACCACATCTATGCGATGTCGGCCAAGAACCAGAATGTGGGTTACAATATGCCTACCCAACTAGGCTATTACCTTGGTAGCGACCTGAAGAGCGACAGCGAGGCTTGGACCACCGGCGTAAGCAACGCAACGCATCTAAATAATAATGAACAAATAATAAATAATAAATACGTATACGATCTTCAGGGCCGTCGTATAGGAAGTTCACTTAAGAGAGGCATATACATTAGGAATGGCAAAAAATACGCTTTCTAAACACGCTTTTCCATCAATATGCACGATTTTCAATTCTTGTTGATAACACTTTGCTGTACTTTTGCCATACCATTACAAATAACACCATTATCATCAATAACCAACAAATTCCAAAAGCAATGAAAAGGAAAACAATCTTATTTCTACAGGCGGTTGCCGTCGCGAGCCTCTCTGTGCTTTGGTCGTGCGACAAGTACGATGACGTGCAAGAAGGCAACGTTGACTACTTTGACCGCAGCAAGACCTTCGCAGAGGAGGTGAACGGCCAGACTTATTGGTTCATACCCGAACAAGACGGCAGTACGAACGTGCTAGTGACATGGAACCGTCTGGGCTGCAACTCTATCGTCGATTACGTGCGCCAGTCGGCCAAATACACTGGCGATGTCAACATTCCATCGACCGTGAGTCATGGTGGTGTCACCTACACTGTCGTGGGTGCCGACGACAATGCTTTCTACCACTGCAACGGCATCACCAGCCTACGGCTGCAGGAGGGTATGACGCGCTGGGGCGAGCACACGTGGTTCTACTCACCCTTCCGCAGTCTGATGACGAAGGTGACCGACATCTATCTGCCTTCTACGCTGAGCGACCTGAAAGAGATTCCCGACTACTACTTTATGAATAATACGGGACTCGTCACCTGTCATATTCCCAACGTGACGGCCATCGGCGACAGCGCATTCTTCAAGTGTTCGAAGATGACGACGGTCAACATTCCTGCTACGGTAAAGACAATTGGAAAAGGTGCCTTTACCAGCTGTTCAAAACTGGTCGAGTTGCACGTCGAGGCCACGGATCCTCCCGTACTCAGCGAGGCCGTCAGCATAGCCGCCAAGTGCAACCTCTACGTACCTTCTGGCAGCAAGGCTGCATACGAAACCGATGAGTTCTGGAGCATGTTTAAAACGATAACGGAAGAATAGACCATGAAAAAGTATTTTATCATTATTATATTATTGTCAGTCTCTATAGTGGGATATGCCCAAAAGAACACCACCGTTAAGGGACAGGTCGTCGATAGCGCGGGTGAACCGCTTATCGGAGCCACCGTAAAGGCTGCCGGAAGCACAGCCGGCACAGTGACCGACCTAGATGGTAACTTTTCATTTGAAGCACCGAAGAACACCAAGGCCGTTGTGGTCAGCTTCGTTGGCTATAAGACGCAGACAGCGGTGATTCAAGCTGACAAGAATCTGAAGATAAAACTGCAAGACGATGCCAACGTGCTTAACGAGGTGGTGGCCATCGGTTATGGTGCAGTGAAGAAAGGCGACGTGACAGCCTCTATCGCCTCGGTGAAGGGTGAGGACCTGGAGGACCGTCCTGTGTCGAACGTAGCCAGTGCTTTGCAGGGTGAGTTGGCTGGTGTAGAGGTGCGCAGCACCACTGGAGCACCTGGCGGCGAGATACAGATTACCGTGCGCGGTGCCGCCAGCATCAACGAGGAGATGCCCACCTATCCTCTCTATGTGGTCGACGGCATTCCGATGGACGACGACTTTGACCTCTCGCTACTCAACATGGCCGACATACAGAGCATCGACGTGCTGAAGGATGCCTCCAGCAGTGCCATCTACGGCTCACGCGGTGCCAACGGCGTAGTGCTCGTCACATCGAAGAAAGCCAAGATGAACGGCAAGACCGACATCCGCTTTAATGCCTCGTTTGGTCTGCAGACACCCGAGAAGCGTATCGACAACATGTCGCCTACAGAGTGGATGGCATGGCGCACGAAATATATCAACTCAAAATATGTGGCTGACTATGGTGCCAAGGGTGCCACTGCCGATGACGACTTCTACACCCGAATGCAATACCGCAACTTCAGCAGTACCTATATGGCCGACCCACGATGGTCGATGCCTGGCTATGGCGGCCTGGCCCTGATAGACTGGCAGAACGAGATGTATGGCACGGCTACGTTCCAAAACTACAACCTCTCGGCCTCGGGCGGCTATACACGTGGCAACTACCGCCTCTCCGTGGGCTACACTGACCACGACGGCATGGTGGTGAACAGCGACTTCAAGAAACTAAACGCCCTCATAAGCGGCGAGATCAAGATGAACGACTTCATCACTGCCGGTATGCGCGTGGCACCCACGGTGACGTGGAAGAACGGTGTGGCCGTAGACGGTAAGGATGCTGGCATAGCCACAGCCTCATGGCGCACCACACCCGTAGCCGAACCTGATGCCGGTATTTACAGCGGTGCACAGCCATACGGCACCTACACCTACGGCTCTGGCGTGTCGCCTTACGCTCGCATGGAGCGCGAATCGAGGCTTCGCGAGACCATCAGCCTGCAGTCGTCGGCCTATCTGAACTTCGACATCACTAAGGATCTGCAGGCCCAACTATTAGGCTCGTGGGGCTACACTGACAACAAGAGCCGCGGTTTTACGCCGAGCACCACCAGCAGCACATGGGCCTCGTATGCCGTGGGCTATCAGGCCTCGGCCGCCTGGTCGGGCAGCAGTTCGCATAAGTTCATGGGGCAGGCACTGCTCACCTACAAACATAAGTTTGGCAAGCATCACTCGCTGAACGCCGTGGCGGGATGGTCGGCAGAGAAGACCAAGTACGGCTATCAGTACAACCTCGGTGCCAAGCAGTTCCCCAATAACAATATCTATGGTTTCAACATGACCGACGAGGTAATTACTGCTGCGACGGCTACTTATAACACGGATGTACGCATGATGTCGTATTTTGGCCGTGTGCAGTACAACTATCGCGACCGCTATCTGTTGAACGCCAGCCTACGCAGCGACGGCAACAGCCGCTTCGGCAGCAACCGCCGTTGGGCCACCTTCCCCGCTGTGTCGGCCTCGTGGCGCATCTCTAATGAGGCCTTCTGGCCTGAGAACCTGCCGCTGACCGATGCTAAAATCCGACTGAGTTACGGACAGAACGGCAGTTGCGCATTACCCATCACCGCTGCTCGAAGTCTGATGGACGGCATTAACTATGCCAACGGTGAGACCATCTACAACGGCTTTGCACCGGCACAGGCAGAGAGTCCCGACCTGACGTGGCAGAAGACACACAGTTGGAATCTTGGTATTGACCTCGGCCTTTGGCGTAACCGCATCTCGCTGGCAGTGGACATCTATCAGAAGACCATCACCGACATGCTCTTCAATCAGACCATTCCTAGCGTCGTGGGCTACCAGAAGAACTATACCAACGCTGGCGATATACGCACCAACGGTGTGGAGCTGGAGTTGCGCAGCAACAACCTGACTGGCGCATTGAAATGGACTACAACGCTGAATATGACCTACATGAAGAACGAGGTGAAGAGCCTGGGTGACAACTCTACCTACTATACCGGTCGCGGCAACGTGCAGGTCATCGAGGTGGGTCATCCTATAGGCGAATACTACCTCTACGATGCCATCGGCGTGTACATGAACGCCGACGATCTGGCCTCGTCGCCTCACCGCGAAACATCGGTCGTGGGCAGCACAAAGTATCGTGATATCAGTGGACCTGACGGCACACCAGATGGCATCATCGACGACTACGACCGCACCTATATGGGTAGTCCGCGCCCCACGATGATGTATGGACTGACCAACAAGTTCACCTGGAAGAACTTCGACCTGTCGTTCCTCATCACAGCACAGACGGGCGGCAAGATATTCTGCAGCGGCGGTCGGGCATACGACACGGCAGTCAGTGCCTCATCGGGTTATGCGTACAATGCATTCCGCAAGTATCAGAATATGTGGTTCTCAGAAGATGAGCCAGGCGACGGAAATACTCCAGGCTTCGTCAGTCTGGCCGACCCCGATGCCAGCAGCCGTTTCCTCTACAGCAGCGACTTCATCAAACTGAAGAACGTCACACTGGGCTACAACGTGCCACTGCCCCAGAACCGCTATGTGAGCAAGGTGCGCGTCAATCTCTCAATGGAGAATCTCATCATGTGGGATAAGTACGATGCAGGCTACTCACCGGAGGCCAGCAACGACAGCCAACTCATAGGCAGCACCGACTATGGTTCTTATCCGCTGCCACGTACTGTGTCTCTGGGTGTCAATGTGGTATTCTAAAAAACAAGAAAAGTTTGAACACAGAAAGAATTAAAGAATATGAAAAAATATCTATATATTTGCCTGACAGCACTTCTGCCCCTGTTCTCGGCCTGTAGCGACTATTTCGATACAGAGGTGCTGAACAAACAATCGACGGAAGCATCGTATGCCACGGTGGAGGATATTGACCAGGCACTGACAGGTGTATACGGACGCCTGCGCCCCATCTCGCTCTTCTATTGGCAGATGAGCGAGTGTCGTTCCGACAACGTCTATGTCACATCAGCCCGTGTGCGACCAGCCTCTGTTGTGGCCCACTTCGAGAGCAGTTCGCTGACGGAGAACAGCATCGTGCTCGACTGCTGGAACCGTTACTACGAACTGGTGGCGGCAGCCAACAAACTGCTCGATGAGATTGACGGTGTTGACTTCAGCGGCTACAACACGAAGATGCTGGCTGTGGGCTGGAATGCCACACAGTTGAAGGAGCACTACGTGGCAGAGGCGCGCTTTCTCAGGGCACTGGCCTACTTCGACCTGGTGCGCTACTTTGGACGGGTGCCCGCCACAACCCACGCCATCAGTGTGGAAGAAGGTTTCAGCCTGAAGCAGAGTGAACCGCTGGATGTCTATCACAACATCATCATACCCGATATGCAGTATGCCGTGAAGCATCTGGACTACACGCCATACGACTATCAGGCTAAAGCCCGCACGGAGCGACTCACAAAGCCTGCAGCACAGGCCATGCTGGCACGCATCTATCTGACTCTGTCGGGATTTCCCTACTACGAGTCGCACGAGGCAGAGGCAACCACGCTGCTCAAGACCGTTATTGACTATTCGGCTGCCAACGGCAATAAGTGGTGGGCACCGACCATGAACGACTGGAACCGCCAGTGGATTCATGAGAACGACAACAAGTATCCCATCTTTGAAATACAGTACTCCATGACCAAGGGTATGGGCAATCCTATGACACCGTATTGCTCTACCAGCATGCAGCCCTATACCGACTGGTGCAAGAAGGGCTTCCTGTGTGCCGACGTGTCGATGGTGGCGCCCGACAAGCTCATCAAGCACTTCACGACAGAACCGGAGACCGACGACAAGGGCAACACCTATACCGACCTGCGTGGCACTTACACCTTCAGCGGCGTGGCCCTCAACGATAATGGAGAGTATGAAGAAGGTACGGAGGGCAAGTGCTTCAACTGGAAGTTCATTGAGTCTATCAAGAAACGTGCCAACTTAGGCTACAACAGCATAGACGGACAGATGGTAGACCGTACTTGCTGGCCGCAGAACTTCCCGTTGCTGCGCTTGGAAGACGTGATGCTGATGTATGCCGAACTGGTTGGCCCAACGACAGAAGGATATGATGCCATCAATCGTATTCGCCAGCGTGCAGGGCTGTCTGACCTTGAGAATCTGACTGCCGACGAGTTCCAACAGGCTGTGCGCCGTGAGCGCCAGTACGAACTGGCAGGCGAGGGACAGCGTTGGCACGACCTCGTGCGCTGGAACGTCTATGTTGAGACCATGCGTCAGCAGTTCATTGACCAGGATCAGGCTGTCTATGCCGACTTCGTCAAGAAGGAGTCTTACCTCTATCCCATACCCTGGACGCAGATGAAGGTGCGTGAGGGACTGTATCAACAGAATCCTGGTTATTAACATGAAACCTGAAACTTGAAACTATGAAGAGATACCTATTGATGGTAATGGTGCTACTCGGCGTCCTAGCTGTCCAAGGACAGCCGGACGTACGGGTAGCTAAATACTACGGCGACCGTGAGGGAGCACTGACTTTCACCTTCGACGATGGCTTGCAGGAACACTATACCGAGGTGTTTCCAAGGCTGAAACGCTTAGGATTGAAGGCCTCGTTCGGCATCATCGGTTCTAAGGTGGAATCCACATGGAAAGGCATTTCCACCATGACATGGGAACAGATGAAAGAGATGGCAACTGACGGTCAGGAGATTACCAGTCATGGCTGGGCACATCATGCTGTCACGGGCTTGACAGGCGAAGCACTACGCTACGAGGTGCAGCATAACGACTCGGTCATCTTTCAGCACTTAGGATTCTTTCCTCGAACCTACTTTTATCCAGGCAACCGAAAATCTGATGAAGGTGTCACCTTTTGTTCCAAGAATCGTGTAGGTACCCGTATGCAGCAAGGCAGTTTTGGCTCGAAGCGTGACAAGCCATGGGTACAGCGCACTTTGGACCGTACACTGAAAAAGGGGGAATGGACAGTATGGATGACACACGGCATCAGCCGGGGCTACGATGCTTTTGCGAATCCGCAACTGCTATGGGAAACCATGGAAAAAGTAGCGGGCATGCAAGACCGTCTCTGGGTGGCAACATTGCACGATGTGTTAGCCTATACAGCTGAACGTGACACCATTCGGTTGGATATCAGAAAGGGTAAGAATAAGCTGACGGTTACGCCCAAGATGGCATTGGAGAAACGCTTGTTTAACCATCCGCTGACACTGGTGGTCAACGGTAGTGTCAGTAAGGCTATGCAGAATGGCAAACACCTGATGCTGACGCCGAAGAACGGAAAAACGCTGATAGATATCGACCCGCATGGAGGCAAAATAAAAATGAAGATGGCTGCTTTGTAGCCTCTACAGCTGCCACCAACAAAGGGGGCAAGTCGTCAGCGAAGCTACCCAGAGAGAGGACAAGATGCATTTCGACGCTGCTGGTACCGGGTTTTGGGGCATGCGTATGTTCAACAAATTGTTAGAAATTGGTGTTATTAAATAAAAAAGCAACTATGAAGAGAATAATATTATTCGTACTTCTGATTCAGACAGGTATAGGTTTAGCGGCACAGACCACGCTGAACATTAGCGGACAGGACTGGCTGTTCTACTATGCCAAAGATGTACACGTAGCTGATTCACTGGAAGCTACTGGCTTTTGGCGACCGGACTACGACAGCAAGAGTTTCCAGAAGACACCCGTTCCGTCAAACTGGGCTGTACTAGGCTATGAGGAACCCGTCTATCGCGGTTTCAAGGATGACGTAGCCAGCGAGGGCTTTTATATTCGTAAGTTCAAGTTCCCGAAGTCGTTCCGAGGCAAGCGTGTGCTGCTGCACTTTGGAGGCGTGTGGAATTCGGCTGAGGTGTGGCTCAACGGCCACCGTCTGGGACGTCATGACAGTGGCTATACATCGTTCTCATTCAACGTGAGCGACTGCTACCGTGCTGATACCATTAATACACTGGCAGTCAGGGTCCGCCAAGTCTATCCAGGCTACAAGACCGACACCTACGACGACTGGACCCTTGGTGGCATCTATCGTGATGTGACGCTGGAGGCCATGCCTCGCAAGCAGTGGATTGACCATGTAACGGCTACGACACATTTTGACAGTGGTTACAAGAATGCTGACCTGGAAGTGAGAACCGTTGTGGCCAACACACAGAAGAATACACTGCCTGGTAATTATCCCAGTCCTGGCAAAGACTATACGTTACGCCTCATGCTGACGGACAGGGAAGGAAAGACCGTAGCTAATGAGAATGTAAAGGTCAAAGGGCATGTGTCGACGAGTCGTGAGACTAAGCACACGCTGCACCTGACCAGTCCGCAGAAGTGGACGGCAGAGACACCTTATTTATATACATTATGTGTAGAGCTGCTGGGAGAGGACGGGCAACCTACACAGACGCATCAGGAAAAGATTGGTATCCGCGAGGTGTCAACCCGTGACGGAGTGTTGCGTATCAACGGCCAACCCATAACGCTGCGTGGCGTGAATCGTCACGACGAACATCCTGACGTAGGTCGTGCTGTGGGGCCGAAACACTGGTTGGAGGACTTACAGAAGATGAAGCAGGCTAACGTGAACTACATCCGTGCCTGTCACTACCAACATGCCAAGGGTTTTATCGAGATGTGCGACTCCATCGGTATGTATGTCGGAGCGGAAGTGTCGCTGGGCGGTGCTTCGCAAATGATGTACGACCCGGGATTCATCAGTCATGTCATGCTACGCTGTCAGGAGACGGTGGAGCGCGACCTCAATAATCCTTCTATCATTTATTGGTCAGTAGGTAACGAGGATCCCTTTACTTATATGCACCTCAGAGCCATCCGTACCGTGAAGGGCATCGACCCCACACGTCCCGTGCTGATGCCGTGGAACGCCAGCGAGGCACTGCCCGAGGAGATTGACATCTTGGCTCCGCATTACTGGACATCGTATGAATACGATTCGTTGTCAGCCCAGTCGAAACGCCCCATCGTTACCACAGAATATGTTCATGCGTATGGAGAGATGCGGTTTGGTGGCTTGGAGGATTGCTTCAAGGCGCTGCACAAGCATCCGGCAGGAGCCGGTGGTGCTGTATGGATGTGGGCTGATCAGGGTATTAAGACTCCGACCAAGCGCGATGAGAAGGTATATGGCAGCATTGTCAAGAACAATCCCTATCTGCGCGTCAGTTCGGCAGGTTGGGACGGTATCACCGACTCGTATCGTCGTCCGACGCGCGACTTTTGGGAGGTGAAAGCGGTCTATGCCCCTGTCTATCCGGACGTTGAGACAGTCTCTCTGCCCAAGAATGCCAAAACGGTCAACATTCCTATCCGCAACGATTATGACTTCCTGTCGCTCAGTGATGTCATGATTGACTGGCAGGTGTTTGTCGATGACAAGTTGGTCAGCAGCGGAACGGGGGCTGTCGACGCTGGTCCTCATAGCGTGGGCAGTCTACCTGTCAGCATCAAGGAAATGGGTGCTTTGACGGAAGAGGAAACGGCCTACGTGCAGTTGTCGTTCAAACATTCCAATGGTGAGGAAATAGCACGGAAGCACGTGGAGCTGAAACCAGTCGTGGCTCAGAAGAGTGGAATAAAACCACAGAATCTTTCTTTCGAGGACAAGGCCGGACACGTACTGGTGAAGTGCGGTACCACTGTCTTCGACTTCAGCCGTCAGACGGGATTGCCTGTCAGTATGACGAAAGACGGAAAGAAAACACTTGACGGACTGCGTCCCACCATCTGGCACCGACTTAACGAGGGTGACCAGATTATCAAGAACCGCGACTTCAAAAAAGGTGTTGACCCTGAAGTGTTTACGGCAGAAGTGCGCTCCATGGATGTGTCGGATCAAGGAAAGACCATCGTCATCCGTTCGTCCGTGGCTTACCGTATAGACGACGACAATACGTTTACGGCTGACTATGTGTCGGCCATCGACGAAATGGGGCGTCTGACTATTGACTATACTATCCGGCCACAGGTGCAGACGACTTATCTGCCGGTGGTAGGCATGGCAGTCAAGATGACAACACCCAGTGACATGCAGCAGTGGCTCGGACTGGGCCCCGACGATGCCTATCCCAACAAGAAGGCCGGTTGTATCCTCGGTGTCTGGGATGCCGGTAACATGACGGGCACTCGTCAAGCTCGCTGGCTGATGCTCCGCAATGCCTCAGGCCAACAGACCCGCATCACGGCTAATGGCTATATCGACCGCGACAAGGATAGCAGCAAGGAGGTTCGTATTCTGAGTCAGGTGCTCGGACGTGCCGAGAAGGGACGACTCAACGATAAGAATTATCAGATTCTTCCCGATAAAACTTATTCAGGAAGTCTAATAATAAGCGAATAGACAAATAAAAGAAGGCAGATGTCTTCAAAAAAAGATGTCTGCTTTCTATTTTAGCTAGGTGACAAGGTACCAGGTACAACGTCACTTGTTTCTTCTTTCCCATAGATACCGCAAAGATAGTAAATTTATTGTTTTTACCTCATCGATGACATAGACTACAAGGAGCGCCACCCATACGGAAGACGCTCCTTGTTACTTGTTATCTGGGCTGCAGGTCCTTAAACTCGTCTATGACGTTCGGGATGCAGGGGCAGTCCTTCAGGGGGTTGAGGTCATGGTGACCGACAATCATGGCGTGGGGGTAGCGCTGAT
>JAEEGJ010006177.1_pt1 | contig 36334 bp, 37 predicted proteins | sample 8958761 | NCBI WGS metagenome assembly JAEEGJ01 (sample SAMN16246546, study PRJNA631951) | gut metagenome | biome: gut microbiome; feature: rumen; material: RS-attached | host: Bos | place: Iran: Karaj | collected 2018-10
TGGCGGCAAGGAGTACGCAAAGATAAGAATATCTGTTGATTACGCCCCCGACAGAGTAACCATCGTTTATTTAAGAAAGATAGATGACGACTTTACATTACAGATAAGCTATTACACAATTGCCGATGATGATTGTTCAGAGTTTGAGAGCAGATTTGAAGCGATAGACTGACCAGTAATTTGCAGTTGAAAATCAATTGGCTTTTATTCTGATAAAATGAAGCCTCGACTTTAAGTCGGGGCTTTTGCCTGCTTTCACAAAAATAAGCCTGTGGGATACTAAAAATTGCACTTGCAATTGACAGTTTAAAGTGATATAATAGAAATTGTAGGATTTTTCACAAGTGCTTAAAGAGGATAATTATGAAAAATATTAAGATAATCACAGGTCATTACGGCAGCGGAAAGACAAATTTTTCCGTGAATCTTGCGGTAAAAGCCGCGGTGGAGGGCAGGTCCGCAGCTATCGTTGACCTTGACATAGTAAATCCCTATTTCAGAACTGCCGATTTCAGGGATCTTTTCGAGGAAAAGGGCATAAGGCTCATAGCTCCCGACTTTGCAAGGAGCAACCTTGATATCCCGTCGATACAGTTTGACGTGGTGGAGCTTGCCACCGATGAGGACTGCCTTATAATAGACGTTGGCGGCGACGACGCGGGAGCGGTCGCTCTCGGACGCTATGCGGAAGCCCTTGAGCAGTTCAAAGACAGTATAGAGATGTATTACGTAATCAATCAGCGCCGCTACCTCACAAATACTGCTGAAGAGGTAACGAAGCTGATGTATGAGATAGAGGCGGCGGCGCGTATGAAGCATACCGCCATTGTCAACAACACCAACCTCGGCTGCGAGACCACACTTGATATAATCGAGCAGTCACGCCCCTTTGCTGAGGAGACCTCGCGTATAACGGGACTTCCCGTCATATACACCGTATATCCTGAGGACATCGCCGGACAGTCGGATAAGCTAGACGTATTCCCGGCAAAGATATACGTAAAGCCCGTCTGGGGCTGATGAAAATTCGGAATGCGGTATTCGGAATGCGGAATCAGGTATGGAATGACGTAATCCCGGATTCTGAATCCCGAATTCCTGATTTGACCATAAATGAACATTTCATCTGAAAGGAGAAAAAGTGTATGGCTAAAATGACAGTTATTACCGAGCGCTGCAAGGGCTGCGGTCTGTGTACGGCTGCCTGTCCCAAGAAGATCGTTGCGCTCCAGAAGGAAAAGCGTAACAAGAAGGGATATTTTTACGCAGAATGTACCGACCAGTCAGCCTGCATAAGCTGTGCAATGTGCGCAACTATGTGTCCGGACTGCGCTATCGTTATTGAAAAATAATCTATATTCGTTGAAAGGAGCTGTTTAGCTTTGGAAAGAAATCTTATGAAGGGTAACGAGGCGCTGGCAGAGGCTGCTATCAGAGCAGGCTGCAAATGCTTCTTCGGATATCCTATCACTCCTCAGACAGAGCTTGCCGCTTATATGGCAAAGCGTATGCATAAGGCAGGCGGCGTATTCTTACAGGCAGAGTCCGAGATCGCTGCTATAAATATGGTACTGGGCGCTGCTTCAACAGGCGTTCGTGCAATGACATCATCGTCCTCACCCGGAATCTCACTGAAGAGCGAGGGCGTATCATACATAGCAGGTTCAGACCTTCCTGCTGTAATCATCAACGTAGAGAGAGGCGGCCCCGGTCTCGGCGGTATCCAGCCTTCACAGGCTGACTACTGGCAGGCTACAAAGGCACTGGGTCACGGCGACTTCCAGCTTCTGGTATACGCTCCTGCGTCAGTACAGGAAATGGTAGACTACGTAGTAAAGGCTTTCGACCGTGCCGACAAGTACCGTATGCCTGCAATGATCCTTGCAGACGGACTTCTCGGACAGATGATGGAGCCTGTTACATTCCCGGAGATCAATCCTGAGGCTTATGACAAGAGCAGCTGGGCTGCAAACGGTCACAAGATGAAGAGAGAGCATCACATAATCAACTCCCTCTACCTCAAGCCTGATGAGCTTGAAAATTCTATCCTTGAGCGCTACAAGAGATACGAGATAATCAAGGAAACAGAGACAGAAGCGGAGCTTTATCTCACAGAGGACTGCGATATACTTGTATGTGCGTTCGGCGCAACAGCAAGAGTTGCGAAGTCTGCTGTAAACGACGCAAGAGCACAGGGCATAAAGGCAGGTCTCTTCCGTCCCAAGACACTGTGGCCATTCCCTGTAAAGGAGATCAACGAGGCTGCAAAGAGCGCAAAGAAGCTTCTCAGCGTAGAGATGTCAATGGGACAGATGATAGACGATATCAAGCTCGCTATCAACTGCTCAAAGCCTGTTGAGTTCTTCGGAAGAACAGGCGGCGTTATCCCTTCACCTGCTGAGGTGCTGGGCGAGATCAAGAGAATGGGAGGTGCCCTCTGATGGCTGTAGTATTTGAAAGACCAAAGTCGCTCATCGACGTTCCTACACATTACTGTCCCGGCTGTACACACGGTATCGTACACAGGATACTCTGTGAAGTCATCGACGAAATGGGTATCGAGGGCGATACTATAGGAGTATGTCCTGTAGGCTGCTCAGTTATGGCTTACGACTACTTCAACTGCGATATGATCGAGGCTGCACACGGACGTGCTCCGGCTGTTGCAACAGGCGTTAAGCGTACAAACCCCGACAAGTTCGTATTCACATATCAGGGTGACGGAGACCTCGCCGCTATCGGTACTGCCGAGACTGTACACGTAGCTACAAGAGGCGAGAACATCGTCGTTATCTTCATCAACAACACTATCTACGGAATGACAGGCGGTCAGATGGCTCCTACAACACTTCCCGGACAGATAACACAGACCACACCTTTCGGAAGAAGCCCTGAGCTTGCAGGTTATCCCGTAAAGGTATGCGAGATGCTCTCACAGCTCACAGGTACTGCTTATGCAGAGCGTGTGGCAGTTGACAGCGTTCCCCATATCAAGGCTGCAAAGAAGGCTATCCGCAAGGCGTTCGAGAATCAGAAGGCAGGAAAGGGATTCTCTATCGTAGAGGTACTTTCCACCTGCCCCACAAACTGGGGACTCGCACCTCTTGACGCTATCAAGAGACTTCAGGACGAAATGATCCCGTACTATCCTCTCGGCGTATACAAGGACGTAGAAGAGGGAGTATTCCCAAAGACAGAAGGAGGTAATGAGTAATGGCTACTACAGAAATACTCCTCGCTGGCTTCGGCGGACAGGGTATCCTCTTCGCAGGAAAGATACTTGCATACTGCGGACTTATGGACAATAAGGAGCTTTCATGGCTCCCGTCTTACGGTCCTGAGATGAGAGGCGGTACCTGCAACTGTTCAGTTACTATTTCCGATGATCCTATCGGTTCACCTCTCGTACTCACACCTCACCTTCTTATCGCAATGAACCAGCCTTCATTCGACAAGTTCGTAAGCTGTGTCCGTCCCGGAGGAAAGGTATTCTTCGACAGCTCCATGATCGAGGCTGATACGGACAGAACGGACATTGAGCTCTTTGGTATCCCGTCACAGCAGATGGCTGACGATAACGACCTCAAGGGCGGCTCAAACATCATACTTCTCGGCAAGCTCCTCAAGGAGACAAACATCTGCTCGCTTGAGACTATGCAGAAGGCTATCGAGAAAGTCGTACCGCCAAAGAAGGCAGCACTTATCCCCAACAACTTCAAGGCTATCGACCTCGGCATGAACGCATGATTTCAAAAGCTCCTGACATTAGTCAGGAGCTTTTTTAGCAGTGTAGGGGCTGATGCCCGCATCAGCCCGCAAGAGCTTAATGATCCGCCTTTTTATTTGACATATCTCCTGCCTTTGTGCTATAATGTATATGCTGTGTTTCCGAAAAAGGCACAGCAAGGATATGAGAAAAGCGGAGGATGATTTTTATGGAAGTAATCAAAAAAATATTCAAGGTATTGGGCAGGATACTGCTTGTACTGCTCATACTTATAGTCATCGCGCTTATAGTATGCTTCTTTTATCAGAAGTCGGCACAGAAAAAGGACAGGAAGCTCCTTGAGGACGGCGGCTACAAACACCTTTATTCCGCAGGGGACTACAACATGAACATAAACATCTACGGCGAGGGCAAGAACAAGATAGTAGTCATGCCGGGCAGCGGAGATGCCGAGTTCACCGTGAATATGAAGAAGTTCTCGGAGCACCTCAGCGATGATATAAGCCTTGTGGTCGTTACCCGTCCGGGATACGGTCTCTGCGAGGAGACCGACCATGAGGTAACGACGGAATACATCGTTGACAGCACACGTACCGCACTGAAAAATGCTGGCGTAGAGGCTCCTTATATACTTATGCCTCATTCACTCAGCGGAATTTACGGCACCTACTGGGAGAACACCTACCCTGACGAGGTATCGGGTGTTATCTTCCTTGATACGGTAAACGACGCATATCCCGAAGTTCCGGAGGAAGAAATAAACGAGAATATCTCGGGAGCGGTTTTCCATATAGCTAAATTCTTGCAGAGATCGGGCGTAACAAAAGCTCTTAATGATATTATGCACAAAAGCGATGACGACGATGAATATGCAAAGTATGCAAATGCGATGTTCGAGATAAACCCCGCAGGCTTTTCAAAATCCTTCATCAGCGAGTTAAAGAATTTCAACAAGAATATGAAAACAGCGTGGGCTTCCATAAAGTCCAACGATATCCCCAAGATATACATTTCCACAAACTATCAGACTATCGACGATATCAGGGAATACCTGATGTTCATGGACGGAGAAGTTGACGAAGCGAAGGCACAGGAATGGTTTGAGGATGAGAAGTCCGCAGAGAATCAGGATTACTACAAAAAGAGGACAGAGTACATCAATAAGGTAGGTAACTGCAGGGAAATAAACATTCCCGGAAGTCACTTCATCTACGAACAGAAGCCCGATGAAGTTGCAAAGACTATAAAGGACTTCGTTGACGGCATTAAATAAAAAATCAAGCCCGGAAGCGGTGATATCACCGCCTTCGGGCTTATTTGCGCACTGCGCCGTTTATTATCTGTGATGACCGCCGCCGCTGTGGGAACCGCCGTGATAGCCGCCGCCACCGCCGTGGAAACCGCCTCCGCGGCTTCCGCCGCCGCCGGAATCGATCCTTGTTTTGGTGGTATGTGTACCCTGGAAGATATCGTTTTTCACAGATAAGCCTGACATTCCTGATGCAAGATATATTCTCGGGTTGGTCTTGTGCTTGAATTTATAGTTCCTCTTTGTGACTAAGAATACTATAAGCGCGGTCAGAACTCCGACAAGATCTGCAATAAGAAGCCTGTGGAGCTTTTTTGCAGGCGGTATGCTCTTGGTGATGAATGTTTTTCCGTTTTTGATGTAGGTATAATCGTGATTATAGTAATCCCTGTCATCATAATAGGAGAGCCTCGGCTTGTCGGAATTGAAATCGGTGATGAATTTGCAGAAGCTCTTTATAGCCTTTCCTACCTTTTGGGGATCAATGGGATCTGAGGAGTAGGAGGACGGCAGATACTGGTCAATAGAGGAATAGATAGTTTCGAGGATGGGTTCTGTATACAACAGGCAGGCCTTTCCGCTGTTTGAGATATAATCGTAAGCCGGACGCTTTCCGGAAATATCTATATAGTACAGCACACCGTCGGTATACTCGCCGAAAGCGGTATCGTAGGTGCTTGCCGCGAAATCCTCTATTGAAGAGTCGGAATGATATCTTTTGGTCTCGTCCGGAAGATAAATGAGGATATTCATTCTGTTTTGTCTCGCACAATCCCTGACAGTCTCATTCAGATCGCTCAGAAGAGACGGGTCGCTGTTATAGAGACCATGCTCGTCGATTATTCCGGACTTTGAGACATCATCGTCGGAAAACTCCACGTGCTGATTTTCGGAAGTAATGTTCGCTGCTATCAGGTTTGTGACTGCAAGGAATGCCGCGAACACAAGTACGATAAAAAGTGAAGATATCTTTTTCATAGACTTATGATACCTCCGATAATCATACCCAGGACAGATACAACAGCGCCTATAGCGCAGCTGAACAGTGTCAGCTTGGCTTTTGAGAGCGGCGGAGTGCCTGCCAGCTTGCCTGTCTGTCCGTTTATAGCGAATTCATACACCTTGTCGTTGTATTTGTACGACATGAACCATACAGGCAGCATGGTGTACTTCCAGTCGGTCTGTGTGATGTTGTAGCTCTGCGCAAGGGGGGTAACGGAGGTATATCCTGAGATGCTTTCATTTACCAGAGAAGCGCAGGCTTGCTCTGAACGGGCTCTTATACGCGGGAACACCTGAGTCTTGTCCTCGTCGTACTTATCCGCGAAGAAGCCGCTGAGGTATGACATGGAGAAGTCCTCCAGCTCGTTGTAGTCAAATGGCTCGATTGATTCCATCAGCAGGTCGTCTATCTTGGTCTCTCCGTCTGCCGGAACACCTTTTGTAACGAGGTCGCCTCTGCGGACAATGTGGTATGTACTGGTCTCGGTGTATCTGTAATTGCCGCTGGTCCAGCTCCTGACCTTCTTGCCGGTGCCGGAATAATCGACATTCACATGGCAGTCAGCCATCCAGAAGGGGACATAGAGACCGGTGAGCTTTTCTATCTGCTGTTCCGATTTGAAGTCGCTCGGTACGAACCAGCGCTTGCCGACCCATTGCTTGAAATTGAACACGGCGTGTTCCTTGGTGAGCTTGAAGCCGATGATCTTGTCCGGCTTATATTTGCCTCCCATTTTTCCGGCAAGGATGACCGGGTTATGGCAGTAATAGCAGAAGGTGGCGGTTTCCTTTTCTTCCGCCATTATCTCGGCGCCGCAGCTGTCGCAGCGGTAGAGGTGGGTATGATTCTCAAAATCCTCTTTTAGCTTCACCTCTTCTTTGGGTATGCTGTTTTCAGTTTTAGCGCAAAGCTGTTTTATTTCCTTGACCGTAAACGAACTGAGGCAGTATTCGCAGGACAGCATCTGTTTCTGCGGATCGAATTTCAGGTCTGCGCAGCAGTTCGGACAGGTATATTTTACTGATTCCAATGCCATTATCTCCTTTCCTCTGCACCTGTGTGCGGAAGTAACCCTATAGACTATATCATGTGCCGGCACGGACCGACAAATATAGTTTACCATATTATACGGATTTTTTCAAGTAGAAAGCAGATAATATTTACATCATGCCGAAAAAAATAATTGTATCACAGGGCTGCTGATGCTTGACAAAACTGCCGAAATCACCTATAATAAGTAATATATACTATTGATAGTACAAATCGTAATAATGAAAGGGATGACGATAGATGAGATACAAGTTTTCAGAACTGACGCCGGAAATAGTCCAGCTTGCTGATATGTCGCTGGATGGCTACAAAATAGACCCGGAACTCTATACCCAGTACGACGTTAAGCGCGGTCTCCGTGATATAAACGGAAACGGAGTCGTAGCGGGACTTACCAATATAAGCACCATAAAAGTGCTGGATATGGGCGACGGAATGCCTAATCACGGCGACGGCAAGCTGTATTACAGAGGAATAGATGTAGAAGATATCGTCGCCGGTTTCATTAAAGAGAAGCGTTTCGGCTTTGAGGAAACGGTATACCTTCTCCTTTTCGGGAAGATGCCCTCGGAGACGGATCTTGCCGGATTCCGCAGGATACTGGCTGAGTTCCGCGAGCTTCCCTCAAACTTCATGCGCGATGTTATAATGAAGGCTCCCACGGACAATATGATGAACACTCTCGCAAAGAGTGCACTTGCACTGTATTCCTACGATGACAGGGCAAACGACATATCCATACCCAACGTGCTCCGTCAGAGCATAGAGCTTATAACGCTTTTCCCCGTGATATCCGTTTATGCGTATCACGCATATAAATACGCAAGATTAGGCGGAAGCCTTTTCATACACAGTCCGCAGCCGGAACTTTCCATAGCTGAGAATCTGTTGTATATGCTCCGCGAGGACAGGAATTATACCGAGCTTGAGGCTCGTATACTCGACCTTGCACTTGTGCTCCACGCAGAGCACGGCGGCGGAAACAATTCCACATTTACCGTACACGTTGTATCCTCGTCAGGTACGGACACCTACTCCGCTATCGCGGCGGCTCTCGGCTCACTGAAGGGACCCAAGCACGGCGGCGCCAATATCAAGGTGGCTATGATGTTCGACGATATGAAGCAGAACGTGAAGGACTGGACTGACGAAGAGGAGATAAAGTCGTATCTCCGCAGACTGCTCCACAAGGAAGCATTTGACAGGTCCGGACTTATCTACGGCATGGGTCACGCGGTATACTCCCAGTCAGACCCAAGAGCAAAGGTGTTCAAGGGCTTTGTAGAGTCTCTCAGCTCCGAGAAGGGCAGACACGACGAATTCGCGCTGTATTCCCTGGTAGAGCGTCTCGCTCCGGAGGTCATAGCCGAGGAGCGCAGGATATACAAGGGAGTATGCGCCAACGTGGATTTCTACAGCGGCTTCGTATACCGTATGCTCGGCATACCGGATGAGCTTTTCACACCGCTGTTTGCGACATCGAGAATAGCCGGCTGGTCGGCTCACAGAATAGAGGAGCTCATCAACTCCAACAAGATAATACGTCCTGCCTACAAGGCTATATCGCCCATGCGGGAGTACACCGACATGGAAAACAGAATGGACTGATAAAGCTATGAAAGGCAGAGTTTTGACAAGATCGTTCCTGATGGGGATGATCTGTCCTATGGTCATATATATTGCAGGAGGAGCGCTTGACGTTATCACAAAGGAAAGCAATTTCATGCTTGCGGTCATGTTTGTAATGGGCGCGGTTTTGCTTGCCCTGCCTGCATACTTTCTTTGCCGGGAAAAGAAGCTGAACGAACAGTTCCGGACTAAGCTTATCGCTCCTGCGTATCTGCTTGGTTATGGAATACTGTTGCCTGTTATGCTTTATGTCACGGACTGTCTTGACACGCAAAATCTTTTCGGTCACAAATTTCTCGGCGGCATAGGACTTACCATAATGCTTATAATACTTGCCTGCGGCTTCGGCTGGGCAGTTGTATTCCGCACAGGAGCGGCGATAGTCCGGTTGATTAAAAAGGGATAAAACATATTTTTAAAAGGATTGTGATAGAAATGAAGAACACAGCAGAAAAATTTGAATGGAACGGTACGACCTGTATAAAGCTTGAAGCGGGCGGCTACGAAGCGTGGGTGGCAAACGAGATAGGCTCAAATGTTATCCGTCTCCGCGACAACGAGAACGGTATAGAGTTCTTCCGCTTCAAGGAGAACAATACGGCGGAAAAGATAAAGCAGTCGCCGGAGGTGTGGGGACTTCCCACACTTTACCTCCCCAACCGTTTTGCAGACGGCGTGCTCAGAGCGTCAGACGCTGTGTATCAGCTTCCCGTAAATGAGAAGGAACCATTTAACAATCACATTCACGGCTTTCTGCACAAGAGAGCCCATGAGGTAGTGGAGTACAGCTCCGATGACAACTGCGCATGGGTAAAGACGAGATATGTCTACGATGAGAACGACGAGTTCTTTGAGTACCTTCCCGTAAGGTTCACAGTGGAGTACACCTTCACTCTTTCCGAGCAGGGACTTGAGCAGAATATCCGCTTTGTAAACACAGACGGCGTAAAGGTGCTTCCTATGTCGCTGGCTTCACATACGACCATAAATTCGCCATTTGTTGACGGCGGAAGAGAAGAGGATATCCGCCTTACAGTGCCGGTAGGAAAGCGCTGCGAGCTCAACGAGCGCTGCCTGCCCACCGAGCAGCTGAAGGTGCCGAATATGCACGACCTTGAGTACAGCAACGGTGTAAAACTGCCTGTGCTCCGTGTTATAGACAACGAGATGTATTTCGGCGAGTACACCAAGCTTGACGGCGAGAACTTCCACGGAGTGATCGTGGAGGACACAGCCAGCGGCAAGAAGATATGCTATGAGGTATCTGAGGAGTACGGCTTCTGGATAATCTGGAACGACCGCGGCTTCAATCATTTCTTCTGCCCTGAGCCGATGACCGCAATGATAGACGCCCCGAACCTCAAGCTTTCACCCGATATCACAGGCTACCGGGAGATAAAGCCCGGCGGAGTATTCGAGACACACGAAAGATTTTTCACAAAGCTGTGATATAAAGCATATGCACTAATATCCGCATCAATCAAACGCAACAGGAGGAAGAATATGAGACGTTCAAAGATCACGGCATTATTATTTGCGGCTCTTGTTATGGGGCTCAGTACGGCTTGTACCCATGAGTCTCCGCCGTCGGACAGCAGCGAGAGCGCTCCGGCGGTACAGGAGAAGACGGAGCCGGCTGCTGCGGAGGGAGCTTTTGCACCTGCCCTCACAGCAGAAAAGGAAACCGACCTTGACCTGACAAAGCTTACGGAATTTGACCTCAGCTCAGAGGATCTTCACGACGGAGTATGGGATACGGACATAACAAAGACAAAAAACGGCTCAAACCGTTCGCCCCAGCTCTCATGGCAGCCCGTTGAAGGCGCGTCCTGCTATGCTGTGTATATGATAGATACGGGCAGTACGGGCTATTCCTCGTGGATGCACTGGAAGTCCCTGACCGGAAGCGAGACCGAGCTTCCGAAGGGCTGGGCTCCGGAGAGCGAATACGTCGGACCCTATCCCCCTGAGGGGACCCACGTTTACGAGGTGCTGGTATTTGCGCTGAAGCAGGCTCCCGACAGTCTCAAGGGCAACTTTGACAACAGCAACGATCCCAAGCTGCTGGAGTTCCTGAAGTATATGGACGGCGGCAACGGCGGGAATATCATATCCTTCGGACACATCAGCGGAACCTATACCTATGGTGATTAAATGGCGGCGGTAAAGGAAGAACACGCGGTACTTACCGCTGACGGAGAGATAGAATATGTACTGGAGCGCAAGAAGGTAAAGAATATAAATCTGCGCGTAAAGCCCGACTGCTCGGTATACGTATCCGCTCCCCACAGGGCTGCGGTGCGTGAGATAGAGGGCTTCATAAAGGCAAAAAGCAAGTATATAAGACGTGCGGAGGAGTATTACCGGAGCCGTCCTCAGCAAAAGGCAGCGGAGCTGCAGTATGTCAGCGGCGAGGTCATAAAGCTCCTCGGCACCGATGTTGAGCTGAAGATACTGAACGGGAGCAGGGACTTTTCCGAAAGGAACGGCTCTGTGCTGTATCTGCACGTAAAGGACACGGAGGATATCAGACGAAGGCAGAAGCTCTTCAACGCATGGCTCGACGAGGTGTGCAGAGAGATATTCACTGACATAATGCGTGATGTACACGGGAGGTTCTCGGAGTACAGCCTGCCTTTCCCGCAGCTGAAGCTCCGAACCATGACGTCCCGCTGGGGTAGCTGTCATCCGGGCAAGAAGATAATAACGCTCAACAGGCGGCTTATAGAAGCGCCGAGGCACTGTATAGAGCAGGTAGTCACCCATGAGTTCTGCCACTTTGTATATCCCGATCACGGAAAGGATTTTTACGCTCTGCTGCAGCGTATGTATCCTGAATGGCGGTACAGCAAGGCAGTCCTTGAAAGCACGGTAGTGCTCTGATATACTGGCGTAAGCGACCATTTATGACAGGAGGAAGAAGTATGGGATTTCATTTCAGGAAGAGCTTCAAGATAGGCAAGCTTTTTAAATTCAACAAGAACAAGAAGGGCGGCAGTATCTCGGTAGACGGACCTTCCATCGGCGGAAAAAAGCTTAAATTCACCGTCAATAACAAGAAAAAAGCCACAGTTAGTCTTCAGGGCACGGGCATATCCTACGATACTGATCTCGGCGGCAAGAAGAAAAAGACTGACAAGAAATAAAGGCTCAGTATGAAGAATCTGCTTTTTATAGGCGATGTTGTGGGCAGAGCCGGCTGCGAGTTCCTTTCGGAAAAGCTGGGAGCCCTCAAACTCGCGCATGATATAGATATTACCATCGTTAACGGCGAAAACTCCGCGCAGGGTAACGGTATCAACCACGCCTCTGCGGATATGCTGGTAAGGGCTGGAGCTGACGTGATAACCACGGGAAATCACGCCTTCCGCCAGAAGGACGCTATGGAGCTGTTTGAGTACGACTATATGGTACGTCCCGCAAATTATCCTGAGGGCGGCTGCGTCGGCAGCGGAGTAAGGATACTTGATATGGGAGCCTATTCCGTAGCGGTGGTGAACATGATGGGCACCGTGTATATGGATCCCCTCGACAACCCGTTCAGCAAAATGGACGAGCTTCTTGAAGAGATAGATACTCCGAATATATTTCTTGACTTTCACGCGGAGGCGACCTCTGAGAAAAAAGCCATGGGACACTATCTTACCGGAAAGGTGAGCGGCGTTTTCGGTACCCATACACACGTCCAGACCGCTGACGAATGTATACTCGGAGGGCATACTGCATATATTACAGATGTGGGAATGGTAGGCCCTGAAATGTCTTGTCTCGGCGTAGACACGGCGTCTGCGGTGGACAGGCTGAGGTTCAGGATGCCTGTGAAATTCCAGGTCGCAGAGGGCGAATGCTTCCTTTGTGGAACTATAGTTAATTTTGATGAAAAATGTGGCAAATCATACAAAATAGAGAGAATAATTATAAGATAGTCCACAAACTTTGCTCAAAAGTATTGCAATTTCTATTATAATAAGTTATAATACAATTGTACAATAGCCTAAAGGCATTTGACAATATACGTACAAATATTTTTATCAGGAGGGTTATTTGTAATGGAAATTCTGAAAGTATCATCACACTCGTCACCGAATTCTGTAGCCGGAGCTATTGCCGGCGTCATAAGAGAGCAGAAGGCTGTTGAAGTTCAGGCAGTCGGTGCAGGTGCGGCAAATCAGGCAGTAAAGGCGATAGCTATCGCAAGAGGATATCTTGCTCCGATAGGAATCGACCTTATATGCATACCTGCTTTTGCTAATATCCAGATCGACGGCGAAGAGAGAACCGCTATAAAGCTCATCTGTGAGCAGAGATGATCGGTAAACAACCACAGGGGCGGACAGTATGTCCGCCCTTTTTATGGTCAGATACGGACAGTTCGGAACTAAGAGCCCGGTATACTGAGCTTTTAGTTCTGAGCTTTTCATGATAAGGAGCAGTTATGGCAGCAACACTTTTCAGCGATATAGAGTATCTCAAAGGAGTCGGCAAGGCAAGGGGCGAGAAGTACCGTAAGCTTGGCGTGACTACTCCCTATGAGCTGATATATCATATCCCCAGGGATTACCTTGACTTCCGCACTCATGTGCCTGTGAATCAGGCGGTGCTGAACGATTACAATGTACTGAAATTGACGGTGTTCCGCAAAATGCCGCCTCAGCGCATCAAGGGCGGACTTGTTATATGCAAGGCAGCCGCCACGGACGGGACCGACGATATCCTTATAGTGGTATACAACAATGTATACGGCTTTCAGGCAATGAAGGAAAACGAGACCTATTATATGTACGGCAAGGTCACGGGCAATTTTCTCCGTAAGGAGATAAGCTCCCCTGTGTATATCAGCGCGTCGGAAAAGGTGCTGATACAGCCGAAATACCATCTTACACAGGGGCTTTCCGTGAACATGATACGCATGAATATGCGTCAGGCGCTGGAGCTCATGCGCAACGAGCCCTTTGAGACTCTTTCCGGCGATATACTGCGGAAATACGACCTCTGCCCGCTGATGTGGGCTCTGGAGAATATACACTTCCCTGAGAGCGAGCTTGCGGCTGAGACCGCAAGGCGCAGAATTGCCTTTGACGAGCTCCTGAAATTGCAGATAGGTATGTCCGTTATGAAGTCCCGCAGCAGACGGAGCACCGCCTATAAAATGGACAAATCAGTGGATATCGGCAGCTTTACGGAGGGGCTTCCCTTTGAGCTCACCGGCGACCAGAAAAAGGCGGTATCAGAGATAAAGGACGACCTGTGCAGGGGAGTTCCCATGAACAGGCTGCTTCAGGGCGACGTTGGCAGCGGAAAAACGGCTGTGGCAGCCGCAGCCTGCTGGTTTGCGGCAAGGAACGGAATACAGTCAGCCCTCATGGCTCCCACGGAGATACTTGCCTCCCAGCATTTCCGCACTCTCAGCGACTTCCTCGAACCCTTCGGCGTAAGGGTATGTCTGCTGACAGGCTCCCTCACACCTAAGAAAAAGACGCTGATACGGGAACAGATAGCTGCAGGGGATATAGACGTGATCGTAGGTACTCATGCCATAATACAGAAGGACGTGGAGTATAAGGCTCTTGGACTTGTAATAACCGACGAGCAGCACCGTTTCGGAGTTGCCCAGAGAGCGGCTCTTGCGGAAAAGGGCGATTCCCCTCATAAGCTGGTAATGTCGGCAACTCCAATACCCCGCACCCTTGCGCTGATAATTTACGGAGACCTTGATATATCGGCGATAACACAGCTCCCCAAGGGCAGGAAGCCGGTAAAGACCTATGCGGTCACGGGAAAGCTCCGCAGCCGTGCATTCGGCTTCGTCAGGGAGCGGCTCGACGAGGGACGGCAGGCTTATGTGGTGTGCCCCATGATAGAGGAGAGCGAAAGCGAGCTCTTCGCGGTAAAGACCTATGCGGAAAATGCCGCGAACGGTGACCTGAAAGGCTATACCACAGCTCTGCTCCACGGAAAGATGAGAGCTGCCGAGAAGGACAAGGTCATGGAGAAGTTCCGCGGCGGCGAGATACAGGTGCTTATATGCACTACTGTTGTTGAAGTCGGAGTTGACGTGCCGAACGCGGCGGTAATGGTCATAGAGAACGCTGAGCGCTTCGGACTTTCCCAGCTCCACCAGCTTCGCGGACGAGTTGGAAGGGGCAGTTTCGAGAGCAGCTGCATACTCATAACCGACAATACCACAGAGGAATGTGTGAAGCGAATGAAGATAATGTCGTCCACCACCGACGGCTTCAAAATATCCGAGGAGGACCTGAAAATGCGGGGACCGGGAGATTTCTTCGGCAACGCCCAGCACGGACTTCCGCCGCTGAAAATAGCGGATATCGCCTGCAATATGGAGCTTATGAACCGTGCCCAGAGCTGCGCGAGGGAGCTGCTTGAGGAGGATCCCCTCCTTGAAAAACCGCAGAACCGCGCCCTGAAAATGGACGTAATGCGTCTGTTCAGCAGGGATATCATAGGATAACGCGAAAAGCCTGAAAGCAGTATTTCTGCTTTCAGGCTTTATGTTTTGGTCACAGGTCATATGCGTTCATGTAACGGTCAGAACTTGTCCCTGTAAACGCCTACCTCTGTGAATACGCCCTTGCTGCTGCCATTTACGGAGACATAGCCTATGCGCTCGCCGCTTATGCTGCCGAAGCTCACAAGGTCGTTGAGGTCCTCGCCGTGGTATCCGCTGTAGGAGCAGAATATCATTTTTCTGCCCCGGAAGTCGTATTTATCCCGGTAGACAAGAGCCTGCTGGGGAGAGTAGAGGAAGCGCATATCGAGGTCAAAGTATTTGTGACGAACTATTTTCAGAGGCGCAGCGTCGCTGTCAGTAAGGTTGAAGCTGCCGTAGTTACCGTCGATATCCGCCATATGATAATCGCTGGCAAGGCGGCTGTTGATGACTTCGGTACCGCTGGATATGAACTTTTCGCCGTTCAGGTCAAAGCTTGACGGAGATAAGACAGGGCTCATCATTACGGTATTTGTGCCTCTTATGTAGGGGTATGTGCCTCTTCGCTTGTAGGTCAGGTTCGCAGCCGCGTCCCACATGGAGGTATTAGGACGGACATAGATATAGCTGCTTGTGTCGGAGTCGTTCTCGTGGGTGACGTATGGAAGCGTATAGTAGTTCTCCATGAGCATATTGAAGGAGATATTCATTTTGAGCCCCGGCTCTATCTGATTCTGACAGAGCAGAGAGGTGAAGCTGCGTGAGCTTATGCTTACGAACCTGCAGCCGTTTTTCTGCTCGCATTTTATGCTGTCTATGAGACCGTGGTGAACGGTATTCCCGTCGAGTAAGAGCAGTACCTCCGCTGCGTCGTCGTAGGACAGGGCGGAAGTGCAGATACGTGCTGTAAGGGCTGAATACGGTGTGTACAGCTCCTTTGAGAAGCTGAATGAGAGTACGTTCCTTTCGGTGAAAAGAGTTCCTGATGAAGATCTTATACCTATTGCTGCAGTCATGTTGCATTGCTCCTTGTAATACTGTCATTGGTGAGAAGTGTGACCGAAACGTCAGCCCATTCGCCGCCCTTATCCTCGAAGCTGTAGCTGACCATACAGCAGGCTGTGAATATCAGTCCCATGTATTCCACATTGAATGAGGAAGAGGAGCGGACAAGGCTGTTGAAGCTGTAAATGAAGTCCTCAGGGGAATTGTCCGTGCATATCCTCCCTGTGAAGGTCAGCCCGGTGCTGCGTGAGGCGCTGTTTGTAATGGCGGAACCGCCGTCTGCGGTGGATTCCTCGTTCATGCGTCTTTCCGCTCCTGCCCTGAACCTTTCGCAGTACACCGTGACTCCGCCTATATTTACCGGTACGGCTTCACGGTAAGAAAGCTCTGTAACGGTACTCATACATTGCTCCTTCCGATCTTGGTTATGCCGCTTGCAGAGAGCTTTACACCGAGTACAAGGCGGCTGATGCTGCTGTCGGTTTTTATGCTCATTTTACTGAGGCGGCAGGTAAGTCCCGACATATCGAATATAACCGGAGCTATACCGGTATCGTAGAAGTTATAGAGCTCCTCCGCGGTAGAACCCTGGGGAGCTGTGATACTCAGCTCAAGTTCGGTCTTGAAGGGGATATATACCGTATAAGGCGAGTATATCGGCTGGGAGGATTCAAAGCTGCTTATACCGACAACGGTAAAAAAGCCGCTGCCCTTCCGATCAAGGGAACGTGCGTCAAAGGCGCTGTAAACGGGAAAGATACTTGCAGCCGCAAGTCTTTCGATTATATCGTCGATTATTTCGCTGAGCATCATATCTCCTCCTCTCCGGTGGAAAAGCTGCTGAAAATGAAGTTCTGCGGGAACATCAGGTCGCTGCACAGCTGCATATAGTCTCTGAGCAGGCGCTTTGAATACTTGTAGGCGGTATTCTGCGATTCCTTCAGCACCTTGCCTGCGTAGGTATATTCCGCCCTTTCTCTTGCGGCAAGCATCTGCTGCATTCTGTAGAAGGCAATGGCAGCGGCGAGGAAAGCCAGTCTGACATCGGTCTGATCGGCATCCGGGAGCAGCATTGCCCTTGTTTCGTATATCGCAAGGTTTATTATCTGAAAGTATTCAGTACCGTTTTCCTCGCCGGTAAAAAGCTCGAACAGCCTGGTTACTGTCTGTATATCCATATCATACCTCCTGTTTCATTGAAAAGAATTCGGTCTGCCCGTCCTGAGCTTCGCTGTATTCGAGCTGAAGCCCTGTCCCGCTGTTGCTGCACTGCTTCTCAAGAGAACGGCGCATTTCTATAAGCTCCTGCGTACTCAGCTTTGAAGCGGACAGAGAAGCTATGTCGGCAGCAGCCCTGCCGCCTGTAAAATATGCGAGCTTGCGTATATCGCGGCGGAGCTCATCATCTGCTGCGGAGATATCAGCCACAGCCTGAGCCTTTACGGTATCGGCTTCGCTGTATTTTTTGGTAACGCCTGCGTTCACCTGCGCGGGCACCGCGACGAAGCTCCACTCGTAGGCGTCTGTGATATCTTCAAGGATAGTGTGGCAGCGCTTTCCGCCGTACTTTCTGCCCTTTATGTGATTACAGGAAGCCATATTCTTATCGCTGCCGCAGACAGAGCATATACGCTTTGCGGCTGAGCAGGAAATGCTGACCTCCTTTTTTATGCCGCCGTCTATCTCGGCGATGAGGTTTTTATTGTCATCGGTTCGGACCATGTAAGCCATAGCTTTGAGGTATCTGTAGTTTTCGCCGTATTCTGTTTTGCGTGAGAGGTCGGTGACGAGCTCAGTATCGAAGATACGCGCGTTCTGATTTACTGTGCTGATATTATGGTCGAATATGCCAGTTTTGCCTATGAAGCGCTCTTTTAGCGTTTCGAGAGCGCTGTCGGAGAAACGCTCGCAGTCGCGGTCGATATCGTTGTCGCATAGTATTACCGAGAATACATAAACCTCGTCCTCACTGAGTTTTCTGCGTGTGAACCGGTTTATCTTATCGAGAATGGTCTTATCCATATTTGCTCCTTTCCAAAAAGTATAAATAGCGTATGAAAGGGATTCCAAAGGTACTTTGTTCCTTTGGTCAGGTCAAGGACTGACAGCCCTTGTGGGGTGACTCCCCATAAAATTGGGAGATGTCGCGCAGCGACAGAGGGGACGGACCTGTGAGGTTGGGGCAAAGCCCCACAGTTACAAAGCGCACCGCAAGGGTGAATTCCGAAAACAATCCAGTGAATTGTTTTCGGAAGAGGGACGCCCTGCAAGTGAGGGCGTCCCTTAATGGGACGTCGAGACGGCGTTCCCTACAAGTTTTATGAGTTTGCTGCTGTGATCGTAAGCACCTTTACAGCGTCGGGAGTTATCCTTCTGAAGCCGCAGGTTATTGATACAGTCATCTGATCGAGCTGACGGTCGATGAGCTTGTCCGTCTCCATTACAAGGTCTGTGCTTGTGATAAATTCAAGCGCGAAATCACGGTCGATACCGATGATGGTATCGTCGTCCACCGCAGAGGTCTTGATAAGCTCGGAGCCTAAGGGGAGCATGAGCTTTCCGTCGGCATTCGCCGGGCAGTCCTTGAGCTGATCCATAGCCGCTATCTTTGAAGCAAGCTCCGGAGAGGTGATGACGGTTGTCATGTCGAAGCAGTCGAATTCTCCGTAGAGCTTTGCGATATCGTCGTATGTAAGTGCGCTGGTGGTTATTGGAGTAAGGTCGTCGATGAGAACGTCAACAGCTTCCTTTACCACTGTTACTGCAAGTCTTACACCTACGCTCCTGAGCATTACTCCGAATACATCAAGGCGCTGCTGGCGTACAGCCTCATAGGAGGCGCTGATAAGTCTGCCGAACTTTGAGAGCACTGTTGCTGTTGATCCCTCTCTTACTGTAGCCTCAGGAAGAAGGTCTGCCTGATCGGTAGCGGCATAAGCCTCGGAATCGTCAAGCACACAGCCAAGGTACTGGCTGCTTGCGCATACTGTCTTTGCGGCGCATACAGATCTGAGTACAGTCTCGTTAAAGCCTTTTCTTATGCAGCGCGTAACAAATTCCGGAAAAAGCACGGCTGTCTCCGTAGTAGAGAAGAACTTCTCCACACAGTCGCAGTCAGGTCCGCTTATCCTGATATTGAAGCGCTTGAGCTGTCTCTCGAATGCGTCCAGCTTTTCAAGTGGAGTCCCTGTGTACGCTGAGGAGGGGTCGAGCTCCTCAAGAGCTGCGGTGAATGACTTTCCGCTGAGATTGTAAAGACCCTTTTCAAGTTTGATATCGTTATACATATTTTTACCTCCGTATTATTCGTTTTTTTCAAGGCGCATCTCTATCTCACGCGCCTGTGCGTTTTTCAGTCTTGCTTCCGCAAGAGCTGTTTCGTCCTGTAAATTGATATTGTCCCACTCCACGGAGCAGGTGGCTTCCCAGCCTTTTGAAGCAAGGAATGCGTTTCCCACGTCGCATATCACCGGCGTGAGAAGTCTGCGGTAGTATTCCAGCTCAGAGGTGAGTATATCAGCCTGCTGAGAGGACATACGCTCGGTAGAGCTCCACGACAGTCCAAGCAAAAACGGTGGTATGGAGAGCTTTGCGATGAGCTGTTCAAGTATCTGCCTTACGGGCACATTGGTATCGAAAAGCTGATTGTCAGCTCCGATGACCTTTATATCAACGTCGCCCACTGCCACAAAGTCCTTGACCTGTCCGTATTTTGCCGAGTTCATGCCGTCTGCCCATTCACGGGCTATCTGCTGCGCCCTTTCGCGGGTATACATCAGATCTCCCGCTTCTCCCGGCGGCTTGTATGTCACTGCGTAGCGGACATTTCCTGCACGGTCGTAGTTCTGACCGATACATTCGTATATCCTCATGAGGATGCCGCTGAGTGAGGGAAGTCCGCGCAGGAGAGAGTGCCCTCCCGTGAGGGTGGAGTAGACTATCCTTTCCGGATGAAGCACCTTTTTGCTGCTGCCGTCGGGAGCTGTTATGCTGTAGCTCCTGCTGAACGGGTCAGCTCCCGGAGCTATGCGGATACGGGATATATCGCCGTTCCACAGTCCTGCGATACGCTGCTGCGAGCTGTCGTGGACTATCTCTCCGGCGGCGCTGCCGTAGGTGAGAAGGCTGTCGAGGAAATTGTCTGCGAAACAGCCTATTGAACGCCCCGTAAGTCCTACGGGAACGCTTTCGAGGAAGCTGTCCAGTTCCTGCTGACAGTCCTCGTCCGAGCATATCACATGAAAACCGCCTGTGAGCCTGATTATCTTCATTATCGCGGCGTCTATGATTGGTACTGCATAGCGGAGCCTGTCGTAAAGCTCCTTTTCACAGGGCTGTATCGCCGCAGGGAGGGTAAATTCTCCGCAGCGGCTCCGCTGGGCGCTTATCAGCTCCGGAGCGGTCTTGGGTATGTTTTTCTTCTGAAAAAGCTTCATGTTACCTCCTTGATAAGTATTGAACGGTTTATCACCGGGCTACGGAAAGAGCTATGAACCCGTCGCCGCAACGCTGACCGAAGACGTCTGCGACAAAATACCGCATATCGTCCATTGCGTGGTCGTTCTCCTTTACGGGAGCGTCCGTGCCCGATTTTTCGTTCCAGCTGTAGAGCCGGAATTCCCGGAGTATATCCCTGCATGATTCGTGAAAACGAAGCCTGTCCTGTTTCAGCGCTGAGCCCACCAGACGGATACCGGATATAACGTCGTTATCCGCCTTTTCTACCCGGAATCTGCCGTGGCGGCGTATACATTCTATAAAGCTTGCCGCCGACGGGTCAACGATGACCTTTTCCACAGGAAGTCCGCCTGCAAGCTCTTCAAGGGCGGAATAGTGCTCCTCATCAGTACGGGATATGCCCTCTCTCCGGGAGTCGTAGTAATATTCTCTCAGCCTGTGCCAGACCCCGTTATGAAGTCCCCACAAGCCGAATGAGGAGGGATTTACCGTGCCGTAGTCGCAGGAGATGATATACCTCTCACAGTCGGTTTCGCCGCTGTAGACGTGTCTGCTCTCGCTGAACATGGGATAAACTATACCCTGGGAGGCAGTCCATTTTCCAAGTATGAAGCGGTCGTAGAAGCTGCCTGAGTACATACGCTCATAGCGCTCCCGGACGCTTTTTGAAAGCGAGGGATTGTCGTCCATATTAAAATGGATATACAGCGCGTTTTTCTTCTTCAGCTTCTTTATCCATTCGGTGTAGAACCAGTGTGCGGGCGAGTCGGGATTGCAGTTGAACCACATTTTCGAGCCGCTGACGGAGCATCGTGCAAGTGCCTGTTCAACGAAGGAGCGCGGCATAAGCGCCACCTCGTCAAAGAATACTCCTGCAAGCGTCATGCCCTGTATCAGCGCAGCTGAGCTTTCGTCCCTGCCGCCGAAAAGGTACACTCTGTTTGTGTTGCCGAGAAGGGTGATGTCGAAGCAGTTGCTGCTGACCTTTTCATTGACCGTGAAGCCGTATTCCGCAAGCATGGGAAGCAGCGGCGTTATCACGTTCCTGCGGAGAGAGGTTATGGTCTTGCCGCACATCGCAAAGGAGCAGCCGTTAAAGCATTTCCCTGCCCAGAATATGAAGCCGAGAGACATGGAAAGAGTCTTGCCGCTGCGCACGGCTCCGTCGCATATTATCGCGTCGCGTTTGCCGTATTCCCGCATATTCCACCATTTCATGACAAAGCGCTGCTTAGGTGAGAATTCAGTTATCGTCAAGCTCCTCACACTCCTCGTCTGCGGCAAGTGCCTTTATAAGATCTTCAGCCCTGCTGCGGTCCGTGAAAGCGTTTTCAAGCTCAAAGAGCTTCTCAAGCGCTTTCAGTCTGTCAAAAAGCTTTACCTCCACTCCTCCGCCTTTTACCCGTTTTATCTCGGAAACATTGAAAAGATCCAGCTTCCCGATGACCTCAGGCGGCGGCAGCTCGTCTGCGAAAACAAGATATACCGCGTCGGAGCAGCTGCCGAATGCAAGCCTTTTCAGTCCTGCGGCTACGCTGCCGCTGTCGTCAAGCAGCTCGCGGAGCTGCGATATAAGACTGCGGCATTCCTCTGTTTTCAGGAGCTCTATGCCCTCGGAAAGCGCTGTCTCCCTCGGACAGCCCGCCCTTACTGCCGCTTCCCCGGCATTGCCGAGCATTACATAATTGCAGCAGAATGAGTTGAGCTTTCTTTTGTTTTTTACCGTCAAATATTAAAGACCCCCTTTCGTGTCTGAACGGAAACGCCGTTCATAAGGGGGCCGGAATGGCATGAAATTCAACTGAAAACAGTTGAATATTGAAAAAATAAATTTCAGTTTTGTATATATGCATAATTTCAAACATTTGTTCTTGTTAAAAATCAACAGTAATTGTGCTTGCGATTTAAAGTGATGAACTGATAACAGTAATAAAAAAAGGACTGCAAAAGCAGTCCTGATTTTTTATAAAGCCGGTATATTTTTTCTTATGCTGTGCAGGTGGAGTTTATATGTGCTTTTTCAGTCCGGATTTGTCAAAGGCTGCAGCGGTAACTATGTAAAGCACGGTGCTTGCGCCCACCTGTATAAGATAGCAGGGTGTCTGGCTGAATGCGGCTATTATAGCGCCCTTGTTCAGACTGTCTGCCATAACTATTCCCTCGTAAAGACTGTAGCCGACTACGCATACTATAAGGGACGGGATTATTCCGAGTATATTGTGCAGATTGAGTATCTTTTCCTTTTTGTTGGTGAAAAACAGTGCTGTAACAGCTTTTATCACAATTGTGGCGGGTATCCATACAGGGAAGCCTGTAAGTCCGTCCGCAAGCGCTCCGCCGATGACTCCGGAGGCTATAGCGTATGGGGTGGGAAGTATGCTTGCGGCAAGGTATATCAGTCCGTCGCCTGCATGAGTGTAGCCTGCGCCTGTGGGAACGTGTATATACGCTGTGAATACGAAAATAAGCGCAGAAAACAGTCCCGTGAGGGTCAGTATCTTTATCTTGTCGCTGTTTGCTGTACGGGTCATAATGATCTCTCCTTTATCTACTAATCTGATATGCTTTAAGGTTGAACTTATTATAACACAGTGCAGAAAGGTTTTCAAGTGCAATTCTGCACAAACTTCACAGACGTCAACTGAGTTTTTTGTAGTGTGGGTGACGTATAGGTTTGGGCTATATTTGGTTATAAGCGGTAAATGTGCGCACATACATTGATATTCGACAAATGGGGCGATGTTTACATCGCTCACCTGAATATTTATACGGTATATTTCGGGCGGATACAAAACGGGCGGCGAAACACCGCCCATGCAAATACGTTACGGGAAGATATGAAAACGGACGGCCAATGGTCGTCCCTACAAATAGTGCTGTAAGCGATGTATGATTATCGTTTTTATTAAGAGTGAGCGAGTTTACGGGCGTCAACGTGGCAAGGGTGCAGCGTCACGCTGCCAAAAAAGGCGGACTTAAAGTCCGCCTTTTTTATGGGCTTAGCCCATTACTATTTCAACTTCATGTGTGCCGCCGCTGCATACAGGGATCACACAGCCCTCTACTGCCTTGCCGTCAACTGTCATAGTCTTTACGCCCTTGCATACGTGTGAGGGGTTCTTGACTGTGATATTGAAGGTAGCGCCTCTGAATTTACGTACCGCTGTGAAGCCGTCCCACTCATGAGGAATGGAGGGGTCTACCTTGAGTCCGTCAAATACAGGCTGTACACCCAGAATATACTGGGATATAGCTACCATGTTCCATGCAGCTGTACCTGTGAGCCATGAGTTCTTGCCCTGACCGAAGTTCTTTGCGTCCTTGCCGCCGATCATCTGTCCGTATACATAAGGCTCTGTCTTGTGGATATCAGATGTTTCCTCAGTGAATGCAGGTGCGATCTTTGAGTAATACTCAAATGCCTTGTCACCTCTGCCTGCGTAAGCCTCGGCACAGATTATCCATGCGTTGTTGTGTGTGAATATACCTGCGTTCTCCTTGTATCCGCCGGGATATGTGGAGATCTCGCCGTACTGGATATAGTACTTTGTGAATGCAGGATTATTGAGAACAAGACCGAACTCGCAGTTGAGGTACTTGTCAATGGAGTTGAGGGTCTTGATATCTGCGCCCTGATCCTTGCCGATCTCTGACATAACTGCGAAGCCCTGAGGCTCAATGAAGATCTTGCCTTCCTCGCACTCTTTGGAGCCCATCTTCTCTCCGTTTGCGTCGTAGGCTCTGATGAACCAGTCGCCGTCGAATGCGGATTCCATAACATTCTTCTTCATCTTGTCGATCTCAGCCTGAGCCTTTGCAGCTTCGTCCTTCTTGCCGAGGTGCTCCAAGATGCCTACGAATGCAGGTCCTGTGTATGTGAAGAGGGCTGCAACGAATGCAGACTCAGCTATCTTGGAATAGCCGCCCTCTGCCTTGAACTTGGGATTGGTGTAGGTCTGGAAGGACTCGCCGGGTGTGTCTGAGAAGCATGAAAGGTTGATACAGTCGTTCCAGTCAGCTCTCATAGCAAGCGGGAGACCGTGGGGTCCGAGATTGTTTACTATATGATAGAAGGAAACATTGAGGTGCTCCAGCATTGTGTGCTTGCCGTTCGGGTCGTCGTCGAAGGGAACATTTGCGTCAAGTATGCTCCAGTCGCCTGTTTCCTTGATATATGCCGCAACGGAAAGAATCATCCAGAGCGGATCGTCCGAGAAGTCGCCGCCGATATCAGCGTTGCCCTTCTTTGTAAGAGGCTGGTACTGGTGGTAGCAGCCGCCGTCTGAAAGCTGTGTGGAGGCAATGTCGATAAGTCTCTCTCTTGCGCGCTCAGGTATCTGGTGTACAAAGCCGAGGATATCCTGGTTGGAGTCACGGAAGCCCATTCCACGACCGATACCGCTCTCGAAGTATGAAGCGGAACGTGAAAGGTTGAAGGTCACCATGCACTGGTACTGGTTCCAGATATTTACCATGCGGTTTACCTTGTCGTCAGGTGTATTGACATTGAATATGGAAAGGAGATCCTCCCATGTGCTGCGGAGCTCTGCAAGACCTGCTGCGACCTTTTCAGGTGTGTTGTACTTCTCAATCATTGCGTAAGCCTTCTCCTTGTTGAGTACCCATGTCTCTCTTGTAAGGAGATTTGCAGGCTTTTCAGCAGCGAATTTCTTGTCCTGAGGATTCTCTGCGTAACCGAGGATATAGATAAGCGTTTTGGACTCGCCGGGTGCGAGAGTTACCTTCTTGTAGTGTGAAGCTACAGGAGACCAGCCGTCCGCAAAGGAGTTGGAGGGCTTATCTGCCTTGACTGTTGCAGGATTGTCCCAGCCGTTGTATATGCTTCCGAGGAATGAATCGCGGTCTGTATCGTAGCCGTCGATATCATCGTTGACAGTATAGAAAGCGTAGTGATTACGTCTGTCCCTGTACTCTGTTACGTGGTAGATAGTCGAGCCTTCGATCTCTACACGGCCTGTGGAGAAGTTTCTCTGGAAGTTTGTGCAGTCGTCCTGAGCGTCCCAGAGACACCATTCAGCGATAGAGAAGATAGAGAAGCTCTTTGCTTCCTTGCTCTCGTTTGTGAGAACTACCTGCTGTACCTCTCCGTCGTAGTTCTGGGGAACGAAGAATGTTACCTCAGCCTTGAGGCCGTTCTTCTTGCCTGTGATGACTGTGTAGCCCATGCCGTGACGGCACTCGTATGAATCGAGCTCTGTCTTGACAGGCGACCAGCCTGGGTTCCAGATAGTACCATTGTCGTTGATATAGAAATAACGTCCGCCCATATCTATAGGCACGTTGTTGTAGCGGTAACGAGTGATGCGTCTGAGGCGTGCGTCCTTATAGAAGCAGTATCCGCCTGCTGTATTAGAGATAAGTGAGAAAAATCCCTGATTTCCGAGGTAGTTTATCCACGGATAGGGAGTCTTTGGGGAATTGATAACATATTCCTTTTTAGAGTCGTCAAAAAATCCGAACTTCATAATTCTACTCCTTTGTTTTTGGTGACAAAAGCGGTTTAAAAAATCGCATTTACATTATTATACCATATAATGAATTATAATACAATAGATTATGCAAAAATTGCTATGTATTTTTTTCAAGTCTTTTTTTGTGCATTTTGTAGGAAATTCAGCCATTTGTCATAAAAAGTTCCCCGGTATTTGTGTGGAACACCGGAAAAGCAGAAAAAAGCAGCCTGCGCTTGATGCGCAGGCTGTATGCTGTCAGTCGGCAGCGACCCACTTATGTGTTGTACTTTCTTTGCCGTTCTCTGTCACTGTGACGGGACGTATCTCGTAAAGCAGCTTGCCGTCGGCGTCGAATGCCTTTCCGCAATACCAGTCGTTTCTATTGCCCATATCTGCTTCGCTGTTGTATGCGACAGCTCCGAAGCCGTTATCGTCCAGCTCCAAGATCCTTGGTTCTCCGTTTACGGTGTATTCTATGCTCCTGATACGTTTGTCAATGGCGTAGACCCCGAAAGCTCCGAAAAAGCCGTTGCCATTAACGGAAAAGCCGTGACCTTCCGAGGCTATGGGATCGTCTGCCTCAAAGGGACAGGGGTCGGTGGAATAGCCGCTTTCTACCCACATACCGATACGCGGCAGGTCGTGACGGTCTGCGTCGAAGGAATAGAATATCCTATAACCGAGATCGGGCTGCTCTACGATCATAAAGCCTACCGCGTATTTTCCGTCGCTGCTCTTTACATCGCCGAGATAGGTGTATTCTGCCTTAGGCGCGTTCCGCGCCTCCTCCTTCGTGGCGTAAAGGTCTGAGTGTATCTCCTTTACGCAGAGTTTTCCGAGACCGCGAAGAGTAAACCGCGCCCTGTCAAGATAGTTTCCTATTATGAGTATCACAAACAGAGCTGCGATAGTGCAGAGGACCACCCGGAGAAGTATCCAGCGTGAGTGCTTCCTCAGGCGCTTTGCCGTCTTTTTGTACTGCTCTGTTTCGGCAGTGATCTCCGGTTCTTTATCAATATCAACTTTCTTTTGCATCATTTCCCACTCCTTTGCGCAGTCGGAGCATTCTGCTATATGCTCCGAAACTGCTTCCCTGCTTTTTTCGGAGGCGATGCCGTCGATGCACAGCGGCATGAGGTCCCTTATGACATCGTGTTCATATTTCATAGCCATACCTCTCTTTCAGTGTCTTTCTCAGCTTCGCAAGCGTGCGGTTGTATATCACCGCCGCAGTACCTGAACGTATCTGTAAAAGCTGTGATATTTCGGAATAGCTTATCCCGGAGTAAAGGCGGTACTGCATTACTGACCTTGCAGGTTCGTCCAGTTCTTCTATAAGCGTGCGTATACATATGAGCATTTCACGGTCTTCTGCCGTTTCCGTCGGTGAAGGAGCGTCCGGCGGAGACTGGGTGATGTTCCTTTGCCTGACTTCCTTCCGTACATATTTATAGTAAGTATTCTTTGCTATCCTGAACAGCCATGTCTGCATGGCACATTCGCCGCGGAACCTGCTGAGAGAGAGAAACGCCTGATAGAATGTTTCCTGAGTCAGCTCTTCGGCTGCGGTTATGTCAAATGCAGTCAGCCGCAGCAGAAAGCGGTATACGTCCGGCTGATACTTCCGGAATATTTCTTCAAATACATCCACAGGCTTCACCTCCGTTTTATTTTGTGCTGACCGGTCAGTCTGTATATTAGTACCTTTTTGAGAGGAAATATTACAGTATTTCAAAATTTTTTTCAGGGCGGAGAGCCTGTATAAATTATATCAGAAAAACAATGCGGTGTAAAGCGGCCGCGCCGCTCTACGGAGCGTGGATTGACGGACAGCCTGATCCGGGATATAATATAATCGGAACATGAAACGGAATTTTTTTAAGAGGTGATATTATGGATCAGGTCAGAACAGGGGAGCTTATCAGACGTTTCAGAACTGAGCTCGGACTTACACAGAAACAGCTTGCGGAACTTATCAGCGTCAGCGACAAGGCAGTGTCAAAATGGGAGTGCGGCAACGGCTGTCCTGATATATCACTGCTCTCGGCGCTGGCTGAGGTTTTCGGCACTAATATAAGCGTTCTGCTATCGGGTGAGATAAATAAAAATGAAAGTGAGAATGGCGATATGAAAAAAATAAAATTCTATGTGTGCGGGAAATGCGGAAATATCATAACTTCAGCCTCAGGTGCGGAGATCACCTGCTGCGGTAACAGGCTTTCTGCCCTTGAGGCGGAAAAGGCTGATGAGAACGAAATGCTCAGGGTAGAGGATACAGGCGGAGAGCTGTTCGTTTCCTCCGACCACGTTATGACAAAGGAGGATTATATTTCTTTCGTGGCTTATGTGTCGGACAGCTGCGTCATGTTGTTCAGGCAGTATCCGGAGTGGAACGTACAGTTCAACCTGCCGCTTTTCCGCTCTGGAAAACTGGTGTGGTACTGCACAAAACGCGGGCTTCTGTATCAGGATATACGCAGACATTGACACGGGGATATGAAAAATTTTTCAAAAAGGACTTGACAAATCCGCTTTTATGTGGTATAATCCAAAATATAAGCTGTGATGAAGACAAGCAGAGTTTTGCCAATGTCTGCAGAGAGCCGGCGGCTGGTGCGAGCCGGTGATAAGCAATGCGATGTATCCCTTCTGAGCCGGAATGCTGAAAGTTACAGTAAGCGTTCCCGTGATTCTGCGTGAATGAAAAGGACTTGCTGGAGTCTGAAGAGGTGTACGCAATAGCGGCACAATTTGAGTGGTACCGCGGGTAATCAAGTATTGATACTCGTCTCAAAGAAATTATCTTTGAGACGAGTTTTTTATTTTTAAAAAAAGGAGAGAGCGTTATGAGCGAAAATTTGCAGAATGCAGAGGTCAGGATAAAAGAGGTCGCAGAACGAATCGCAGCTCTGCGTGAGGATCTCGGAATTTCCGTTGAAGAAATGGCTGCTGTTACGGATTATTCTGTCGATGATTACAGGAAGTTCGAGTCCGGCGAAAAGGATTTCAGCTTTACGTTTATTTACAAATGCGCTAACAGGTTCAATGTCGAGATCACCGAGCTCATGGAGGGAAGCAGTCCCGAACTCAGCGGTTATACAGTTACGCGCAGGGGCGAGGGTGTTCCGATCGTCCGCAGAAAGGGATTCGTTTATAACCGTCTTGCTGCAAAGTTCAAAAACAAAGCGGTAGAACCTTTCCATGTCGTTATCCCTTATTCTGTTGACGCTCTTTCACAGCCGCTGCATATGGCAAGCCATGCCGGTCAGGAAATGGATATCGTTATCAGGGGAACTCTGCGTATGACTGTCGGTTCTCATACAGAGATACTCCATGAGGGCGACTGTATCTACTACGACAGCTCTATGCCCCATGACGAGGTGGCTCTCGGCGGTGAGGACTGCGAGATATACGCCTTCGTAATGCCGCCTAAGGGCGCTACAGGTATGTCTGAGTACCATGAGCAGGTGGCAGAGCACCACCTTACAAATGTTGACAAGGCAGGTCTGCTGCACCCCGTTGCCGAGAAGTTCGTAAAGTGCGAGACCAGCAACGAAGGAATACTCAGCGCAGTTCATTTTGAAAATCAGGATAAGTTCAACTTTGCATATGACATCGTTGACGCTATGGCTGAGAAATGTCCGGATAAGACTGCTATGATATATGTTGACGTCGATCATAATGAGCGCAGATTCACATTCAAGGATATCAAGAAATATTCATGCCAGACCGCTAACTATTTCAAGTCCCTCGGTATCAAGAAAGGCGACAGGGTAATGCTTATCCTGAAGCGCCACTATCAGTTCTGGTTCTCGATAATCGCGCTGCACCGTATCGGCGCACTCGTTATCCCTGCTTCAAATATGCTCAAGGAACATGACCTTGAATACCGCTTCAATTCCGCGGAGGTCTCCGCTATCGTCTGTACCGCCGACGGCGATGTGGCTGATGAGGTCGATAAGGCAGGAGCAGTTTCTCCTTCACTCAGGACAAAGATACTCGTCAACGGTCAGCGTGAGGGCTGGCACGATTTCAACGATGAGCTCCCTGCATACAGCACACACTTTGAGCGTACTGAGGATACTCCCTGCGGCACAGACCCTATGCTCATATTCTTCAGTTCAGGTACATCGGGAAATCCAAAGCTCGTTCTTCACAGCTATCAGTATCCCCTCGGTCATTATGTTACCGCTCGTTACTGGCAGAATGCCGACCCCAACGGTCTGCACTTCACTATATCCGATACCGGCTGGGGCAAGGCACTCTGGGGCAAGCTCTACGGTCAGTGGATGTGCGAAGCTGCTGTGTTCGTTTATGATTTCGAGCGTTTCCACGCAGACGATATCCTTCCCATGTTTAAAAAGTACAATGTTACATCCTTCTGCGCACCTCCTACTATGTACCGTTTCTTCATAAAGGAGGACCTTTCAAAGTACGACCTCTCATCACTGAAATATGCCTGCATCGCAGGTGAGGCTCTCAATCCTGAGGTGTTCCACCAGTTCTACAAGGCAACAGGTATCAAGCTCATGGAGGGCTTCGGTCAGACCGAGACCACTCTTTCTATCGCAAATGTTGTCGGTATGGAGCCAAAGCCCGGCAGTATGGGCAAGCCCAATCCACAGTACGATGTAAGTGTGCTTCTTCCTGACGGTACTCCCGCAGGCGTCGGCGAAACAGGTGAGATCTGCATAAAACTCAAGGAAGAGGGAGTTCCCGGACTTGCGCTCTGCTACTACGGCGACGAGGAAAATACTGCCGAGACCTGGCGCGATGGCTTCTACCATACAGGCGATACCGCATGGGTGGATGAGGACGGCTATTTCTGGTATGTGGGCAGAGTCGATGACGTTATCAAGTCCTCAGGCTACCGTATCGGACCTTTCGAGATCGAAAGCGTTCTCATGGAGCTTCCATATGTCCTCGAATGCGCAGTAACAGGCGTTCCTGATGAGATAAGAGGCCAGGTCGTTAAAGCGACTATCGTTCTCACTAAGGGTACATCAGGCTCGGATGAGCTTGTGAAGGAGATAAAGGAATACGTCAAGAACCGTACCGCTCCTTACAAGTATCCCCGTGTAGTGGAGTTCGTGGAAGAACTTCCGAAAACAGTCGGCAGCGGCAAGATCCGCCGTGCTGCAATACGCGAAATGGATAAGGCTAAATATCAGAAGTAAGATATATCAGCGTTATTTCAATAAGTAAATGATAAAGTCCTCACAGACAAAACTGTGAGGACTATGTTGTTTTATTCAGATAAACACATTAACGTGAATATCACGCCAGCTTAGTATCCTACGCTTAGTAGACTTTGCGTAAAGGTATTCTTTAGCATCGTCCTGAAACATCGTAAAATACCCGATTTTTAGATAGTCGTGAATTACTTTCCTTCGTTGATTGCAGCCTGTGCAGCATCGTCTTACGGGTAGTATTCTGATTCGTACTCAGATGTTCTGAAGGGAAATAGGATACGATTACTTTGTTATGTATGTCAGAAGCATCTTCATCAGATGCTTCTTCGTTGTTACCCATTAAAATGAGTGGATGCCTTTTATTTCCAGATACTGAAAGGTCTGTGCTTACTTCATTTGATTCTGTTAATCTGTAATTCCAGTAGTATGTGTCATTTTCAGGAACAATTGATACTAAAAACTTATCAAGGCATTGCTTTTTTATACTTTCATCTGTGACATCAATAAGTTCACCAAGAGCTTTGGTTATCTTTGTCAGATCTTCGATACAGCTGGAGTAGTGTTCCTGCTGCTCAGATATACTGTTTCTCTGGTTTTTGAGTGAATCAATCTCGTTTTCATAAGACTGACGCACATCTGCATATTCATCCTTGTTTATCTGTCCGTCAGCAAACATATCAATGAGATTTTTCTTTTTCTGCTGAAGTCTCTCAATCTGACCTTCAATGAAGCTGATATTATTTTCAGTGTGTTTTTGTGAATCTTCCCTGTAGTACTGAGCAATCTCATCACTGAGAGCAAGGAGATCTTTTTTTCTGTCCTGCCATACCTGATCAATAAAATAATCAGACATCATATCCATTTTCCACTCTGCAATACATGGAATATCACAGTATCCTGTTACATCTATTCCTGTTTTGGCACGTGTTGAAGCCTTACCGAAACGAATCTGATTATAACAGATAAAACAGAAAGTGTTTTTACCATCTTTAGATTTGTGATAAATATTCCTTCTGAAGCTTGAACCACATGAACAGCGCAGTTTATTTGTCCACATACATGATGACTTTGTCGTGCTTCTGCCGGTTACATTTCCATTATGAACTGTTGTAATTCTTTTCTTTGAATTTTTCAGTTTCTGTACTCTTTCCCATTGTTCCTCAGATATAATAGGCTCCCAGTCGCCTTTATGATATTCGTAAGTTTCCTTGTTACGGTTTACAATACGCTTTTGTTCAAGATAGTTATTGCTCCCACTTTTATTGTAACAAATATAGCCTTTATAGGTTGCATTATCGAGTATTCTCAGTACAGTCGAAGGCTCCCAGCGTACTTTACCCGAAGCATTGAGACGATTTCTATCGGTAAGAATCTTACCGATTTTTGTTATACCGTTTCCTTCTTCATAAAGATCATAGATCATTTTTACAGTTTCAGCCTGTTCAGGATTGATAACATAAGTGTTTTCAGAAGGATCCCACTTACCATCAGGTCCAATATTTCTTTTCAGGTCGTAACCGAGGATATTTCCGCAGCCATAGAGAATATTCTTGCTTCTGCTTATGTGCTGACCGGCTCTTACTCTTTCGGAAACCTTGCGGCTTTCTTCCTGGGCAAGTGTTGCCATAATTGTCAGTCTGAGTTCTCCGTCGCCGTCCATAGTCCATATATTATCATCAACAAAATAGACTTCTATTTCACGACTTTTGAGTTCTCTTGTATGAGTAAGCGTATCAACGGTATTTCTGGCAAAACGACATACTTCTCGCGTTACGATAAGATCAAACTTTCCTGTCTTTGAGTCTTCTATCATTTTCATGAAAGCAGGACGTTTCTTCGCCTGAGTTCCGGTGATACCTTCGTCTATGTATTTATCGACGACTTCCCAGTTGGGAAATCGTCTTGCGATATCGTCATACCACTGCATCTGGTTTTCCAGGGCAGAGAGCTGTGCTTCGTGTTCTGTAGATACTCTACCATAGAAAACGACCTTTCTCGGACGGTTGTGGTCTAAAATGATTCCAAACATAACAGTTTCCTCCTTAAAATACTTTACCTTTAAATTCCTTATATTTGTGTTCAACTACATTATCAAATGTAGGTTTGTTGATTATTCCTTCTTCGAGGAGACAAAGCAGCACAAGGTATCTCATGAATCTGCTGTCAACTTGCTTACAGGTGTTTTTCATAATAATCACTTCTCCTTATACTTTACCACTTTAAAGTGCGATTGTCAAGCCTGTTATCTAAAATTAATATATTTAAAGATACGAGGCTATGTATAAGGCGGCTCTTAGGCCGCCAAAAGGAGGATATAGATTGTTTTTAGCGGATTTGGATAAGGTTTATTTCCGTATCGTCCCTGACCGGGGTGATTCCAAATGAACTAAGGAATCTGTACAGAAATTCTACACCCTTCTGTGTCCATCGTGTATGCACATAGTTTCTGTAAGTGTTGGTTAAGAAATCATAACGTCGCCTTACTTCTGTTCTGACATATCCTTTTCCATCATATTCTTCAGTAAGATACCAAGTATCATCCGCTCTGATCTGTATTCCTAACCTGAAAAGAAGTTGATTAAAAATAGCAGCGGATGTTCCGTATTCATAAGCGATCTCTGATACAGTTATCAGTTTTCTGCTGCTCATTAGAATATCATAATATTCAGCTTTAGGTTCAAGGGAAGAAATACGATCTTCGAGTAAGGCGTTGCTTTCTCTGAGCTTTTCTTCTGCAAAATATGCACCGTTCTTTCTGATTGAAGGAAGCACTTCTGATGTTATCCAACGCTTGAACCTCTTTGCTGCTGGAAGTTTGCTTGAAAGAACGAGGCTGTAAAAACCAGATTCATTTATAAGTGTTGCCATCGTACCATTGACGGTGAACGATTCGTTCACCGTCTTGTCTTCATCATCTACATGATCTCGTAAGGCTTTTTGTGGGTTAGTATACTTTAATATTAAAGCTACATCTTTTCCAACAAGCCACGGTTCACCGTCAATGGTGATTGTTCTTACTGAGCCGAACTCAGGGTTTTCAAAAATTGTAATTTCATTCATTTTCATTTACCTCCGTTATATCAAAACTTACTGCTACTGCTCTGTCAACCTGTTCCATAACTTCGGGACTAAGTTTACAGAGCATTTTTCTTAGCCTCGACTTGTCCATTACCTGAATCTGTTCACAGAGTATCACAGAATCCTTGAAAAGCTTGTTGCTTTCAACAGGAACATGAACCGGAAGATTCCTTTTCTTCTTTGAAGAAGTTATTGGTGCGATCAGAGTCGTCGGACTGAAATGATTTCCGACGTTGTTCTGAATGATAAGTACAGGTCTTTTCCCTCGCTGTTCACAACCTTTTCCGGTAGTCTCATTTTAGTCCCAGATTAGACTCAGCTTATTTGTGACACCAGTGGTGACACAAGTTCATTCAGATAATATGTATCATAATATAATGTCATACCTGTATTTTTCATTCGATAAAATCTTATGACAATCTCAGCTTTAATACTGTGAGATTACGGATGAAATAGAGTAAAAAGCATCAACTAATGAGTTCTTTAAAATCAAAGAACTGATAAATGAAATAATCAAGGCTACAATAGATATCACAATTTTATTGTTCGCAATAAAAGATTGCATTTTATATATGCTGCATATTAAATACACAATCGTTAAAAACAAGAAAAATCCAGAAAGAAAAACTGGCAGTAATATGAAAAAGCTTAAAATGGTATTTTCAGATGTTCGTGCTGTTTTATATATTATGTAAACAGCCGTAAACATCTTACCGACCTTGTCGATCCTTTGGTTGAGTTTGAGACTAAGGCAGAGAAAAAGCGTTTTGAGGACAGGATCAACAGCTGCCACAAGAGCTTAACGCTTCTGGAACTGCTTGATAAAACGATAATCATGGTAAGGGATTATCCCGACAAAGGCAGGCTGTATTATGATATTCTATCCAGATATTACTTTGAAGATTATGGATATACCCATGATGAGATTATTTCCGTTCTTGAAATATCCCGTTCAAATTATTACAGGTGTTTTGATCAGGCTGTAGAATGCTTCTACAAGCTTCTTATTCCTGTTCTGAACTCAGAAGATTATGAGGTTGACGACGACCTCATACCTGTAAACTATGGCTGATTTGAAGAAATACTGGCGCCCGCAAAACGGGCGTCTTGAAAAAGTTAGTCACGCACTGCGGTGCGTGGGTGGAAGGGAGCAAGCAACGCCTGTGTCCGTACACTTTCGATTTTTCAAGAAAAAATCGTGTCACAGGCACAGCTTGTTGGGAGATTCCCAAACCCTTTCGTATGGTGTTAATAAACGATTATTTGAGGAGGCAGATATGGCAAATCGTGTAAGGAAAAACAAGATAACTTTCTTTGTTGATGATGATGAAAGAGCAGTGATAAAGCTAAAAATGGATAAAATGAACATGAGCAATCTGTCGCTTTATCTAAGAAAGATGGCTCTTGAAGGACGTATCATAAAAGTAGATTATTCCATTTTCAATGATATAGGAAAATCTATTTCTGGCGTATCGAAAAACATCAATCAGATAGCAAAGCGTATAAATGCTACTGAAAACATTTATACAGAAGATATGAGGCAGATAAAACAGAAACAGGAGGAAATATGGCAATTACTAAGATCCATAGAATCACGTCTACTCTGAACAAAGCACTTGATTATATAAAGGATAAAAACAAAACAGATGATACCCTGCTTATCACAGGTTATGGATGTTCGCCTGAAATAGCTGACATAGAATTTGAACAGATCCGCAGAAATGCAATGAAGCCCGGTGGTACTCTGGCGTTTCACCTTATCCAATCATTTGCACCGGGTGAAGTTGATTATGAAACTGCTCATAAGATCGGAGTTGAACTTGCAGACAAGGTTCTGAGAAATCGTTTTCAGTATGTAGCTGCAACGCATATCGACAAAGATCATATCCACAATCATATCGTTTTCAATTCTGTAAGTTTTACAGATTATAACAAGTTTCATTCTACAGCTTCGGTCT
>JAEEGJ010006179.1_pt1 | contig 36319 bp, 23 predicted proteins | sample 8958761 | NCBI WGS metagenome assembly JAEEGJ01 (sample SAMN16246546, study PRJNA631951) | gut metagenome | biome: gut microbiome; feature: rumen; material: RS-attached | host: Bos | place: Iran: Karaj | collected 2018-10
GGGTAGATGGTCTTGTCGGCAATCCTTTCCATCACCGGAGCCACGTTGTGGAGCTGATCCCATACACAGCTGACGTAGACCCTCGCCTGAAGCGTCTCCAGCAACTTCCGGGTCATGGAATAGTGACCATGGTGGTTGATCTTCGCCACGTTCACTTTCTCGCACACTTCAGCGATATCATCCTCTATCTCATGGACCGTCCCATCCGGCAACTTCCAGCTGTCAGAGAAGTCTCCGGCTGTGTAGAACTTAAATGGACCATAGGAGAAAATCATCCCCATGCTCATTCCGTTCTCATTGAGATACAATGGGTTATCTTTCTTACGTTCGGTGTAGAGGTCTATGATCTTTCCGTCCTTGCCCGCTATTCTTCCATTCGCGCAAATATTCCTGACAGAGAAGCCCGGATACTTTTCCGGCGATCGCAGCATCTTGACTTGGTCGATTGCTCCAACCTTGAATTTCTCTATCTCGAGTCCCCGGTCTCGCGACATATAGCCGTAAAACATTTTCATCTGAGTCACATTGTCGGCGGATTTCTCAATTAGAGGGATGGGATCGTCATAATCCGGCCAGCAGCGGTCGAAAGCTTTCCCGAAGCTCAGCCACTCCGCCGCCTGGGCGAATCCACTCAAGGGATATTCCACCCCGTCACGCATAACTTTGCTGGCATAAAACCTGGAGCAGCCTCCGTGGTCGTTGTGGTAATGGGAGAGCATCATATAATCCACCTTATCGTGGTTGGGGTTAACCCTCTGCACGTATCTGGCGATCCATTCCCCGGAATGCTTGTCAGGGGAGGGAAGCACCGGCACAGCCAACTTGCCGCGTCCGATGGCGTTGTGGTCTCCGCAGTCGAGCAGCATGGTTGTTCCGTCCGGGAATATCATAAACATGGATTCTCCGACTCCGGTGTAGATGAAATGCACTTGGAAGTGGCCTTTCTTCCATCCTTTCCATGCCTTGCCAGCTTCGGGAACCTTGGCTCCCAAGGCGAAAGCCTCTTCCCAGTCCAGCATCAGCGCCGCTGTCGCCAGCGCCGAGCTCTTTATGAAATCTCGTCTGTCCATATTTCTTGCTTAATCCTTCGAGAATGAATACGGCCGGTCTTCGGGGGCGGTGCCGCGGGTGGTGACTGGCTCCGTGGACATCGAGTAAACTATCTTGGCTCCATTTGTCAAGTCACTGTGCTTGAAGTAGTTCCGGGTCCAGTCCTTACCATTGAGCTTTATCCCTCCTATATAGAAGTTGTCCTTTGAGTTCTCCGGAGCGTTCAAGACAATCTGTTTCCCGTCCGGAAGAGTCACAGTCGCTTTCTTGAAAAGGGGAGTGCCGATCGCATACTCATCCGAAGCAGGGCAGACAGGATAGAATCCTAGGGCGGAGAACACATACCATGCAGAGGTTTGGCCGTTGTCCTCGTCACCGCAATAACCGTCGAAGTTGGCGTTATAAAGCTTGACCATCGCCTCGCGGATGTGCTGCTGGGCCTTCCAAGGCTGTCCGCCCCAGTCATACATGTAGAGCATGTGCTGGATCGGCTGGTTGCCATGAGCGTAGTTGCCCATATTCATCACCTGCATCTCACGAATCTCGTGGATAGGGAAGCCATAGTAGCTGTCGTCGAAGAGCGGCGGGATTGTGAAAACGCTGTCCAGCATGGCTACATATTCCTCATCCCCGCCCATCAAGTCGATGAGTCCCTGGGGATCGTGGAAAACACTCCAGGAATAGTGGAGGCTGTTGCCTTCAGTGAAGTTGCCGCCCCATTTGAGCGGGCTGAACGGCCGCTCGAAGGTCCCGTCTAGGTTCTTCCCGACCATCAGCTTGTACTCCGGATCGTAGAGATTTTTGTAGTTCATCGCGGCCTTCGCATAAGGGGCGAGTTCCTCCTCGCTCTTGCCGAGCGCCTTGCCGAAAGTGTAAATGCACCAGTCGTCATAGGCATATTCAAGGGTCCTGGCGGCGTTCTCGTTGATCTTCACATCGCAAGGAACATAGCCCAGGCTGTCGTAATATTCCCATCCCATCCTTCCGGTGGAACCGATTGTCGGGTGTACGGCATGGGCTCCATGAGTCACGGCCTTCCATAGCTCCTCGGCGTCGTAGCCTCTGAGTCCTTTTATGTAGGCACCTGCCACCACGGAGGCCGAGTTGTTGCCGACCATGCAATTCCTGTGGCCGGGACTGGCCCACTCTGGCAGGAAACCGCTTTCTTTCCAGGTGTTGACTAAGCCCTCCTGCATCTTCACTTCCTGGTCAGGATATACTAGGTCGAGGAGCGGGAAGAGGCTTCTGAAAGTATCCCAGAAACCGGTGTCACCGAAGAGATAACCATCGTGGATTATCCCATCGAAGGGGCTGTAGTGGATACGCTTTCCACTTGCGTCAACCTCTGAGAGATCCCTCGGGAACAGGACTGAGCGGTAGAGGCAGGAATAGAAAGTCCTCACGTTGTCAATGTCAGGATCCTCGACCTTTATCCTCCCCAGAACCTCGTTCCAGCGGGCCCTGCCGGCAGAGACCACATCGTCAAAAGATTTGCCTTCCAATTCCATGAGGTTCGTTTCGGCCTGCTTCTGGCTTATGAAGGATGAAGCTACGGCGAGACCAACCTGCTGTCCCTTGGCTGTCTTGAAGCCGACCATGGCGATGCTGCCATCGATCATTTCGGTCTCGAAAGGCGTATTACTGACTATGACGAAATAGTTCCGGAAATTCTCCGTCACTCCGCCATGGTTGTAAACGGAATATCCACTAATAGTATATGTCTCCGTGTCCACCTCGACGACACCATCCCTGAACGCGTCCACGACGAGGTATGACATGTCCTTCTCGGGGTATGTCAACCTGAACAGGGCAGCCCTCTCGGTCGGGGCCAACTCCGCTGTCACATCGTGTTCGGCGAGATAGACACTATAGTAATAAGGTTTCACGGTCTCCGCCTTGTGGGAGAACCAACTCTGCCGACCCTCCTCATCGTAGACCGGTCCGGTCGTGACCGGCATTATTGAGAATGAACCGTAGTCATTGATCCAAGGGCTGGGCTGATGAGTCTGCTTCAGCCCGCGGATTGTTGTCGCTGAATATGTGTAAGTCCATCCGTCCCTGTTCCTTCCGGTCTGGGGAGTCCAGAAATGAGTGCCCCAAGGAAGGGCTATGGCTGGGTAAGTGTTACCTGTTGAAAGCTGGTAGGTGGAAGCCGTTCCGGTCAAGGGATTGACATAGTCGACGGGGTCGAGCATGTCATTGTGGCTGGGATTGCCGCACGAGACCGCTGCCAGGGCCGCGATTGACAGCAGTAAGGATAATCGTTTCATATTAAGTGTTTTATTTGACCTTTATGGAATTGAGCAGGTCGAGTTTGCCATTGTCGATGAGGGTGAGGATCAACTCTCCGAAGAGGGTGTTCTGCCAGGCGAACCATGCCCTGGTGAACTTGTTGGCGTCATCCTTGAAAAAAGACTCGTGCATGAATCCGGTTCCGGCATCGGTCTTCATCAAGGTCTCGATGCACCATTTGATCTCCTGGTCGTCCTGGGAGGTGAAGGCCTTCATCATTATACTCATAGGCCAGATATAGTCGTAGCCAATGTGCGGGCCGCCGATTCCCTCACCGGCCTTGCCTTTGAAGAAATAGGGGTTGTCCTCGCTCCAGACGAATTTCCTGGTGTTCTGGTAGATAGGATCGTTAATGTCAACGTCTCCGAGGTAGGCCATCGCGAGAAGGCTGGGAACATTGGAATCATCCATCAGAAGCCTGTTACCGAAGCCGTCGACCTCGAAAGCGTAGATCTTGCCATATTTCGGATGGTCGTAGACGGCATATTCTTTCAAGGCCTTCTCGACCTCAGCGGCGAGATCCTCACATTCTTTGGCGAGTTTCTCGTCTTTGTTGACAGTCTTCAATATCTCGGCGGCCTTGCGTAAGGAAGTCACAGCGAAGAAGTTGGAGGGCACAAGGAACTCGAAAATAGTAGCGTCGTCAGAGGGGCGGAAAGCCGATGCGATCAGGCCGCACGGCTTGACGGGGTTGCCTCTTCCGTCATTGGACTTGGTGTCGAACTGGCGGTCAGTTACCCTGGCGAAACGGTAGGGACCCGGACCATCCTTGCGCTGCTGCTCCTTGAAGGTCTTCAATGTGGCGTTGATAGCGTTCAGCCATTTGTCTCCGAATATGGATGCGTCCCCAGTGACCTTCCAATACTGGAAGGCGAGGCGGATGGGGTAGCAGTGGGAGTCGATCTCCCATTTGCGTTCATGATCCCAAGGATTCATGTCAGTCAGGTCCTTTTCCCATTCGCTGCCTTTAGGACCATCGTTGAAAGCGTTGGCGTAGGGATCTATGGCGATAAGGGAGAACTGGCAGTTAATCACGCCGGCGAGCATATTCTTAAGTTCCTCGTCCTCATTGGCCAGATTGACATACGGCCAGACCTGGGCGCCAGAGTCGCGCAGCCACATGGCGTGGATGTCGCCTGTATATATAAAGGTTCTCCAATCTCCGTTCTCATCCTTGCCGAAATGAGTTGTCGTGTCCAAGGTGTTGGGATAACAGTTTGCGAACATCCAGGCAAGACGGGGATTCTTCAACATTGACTGGGTCTGAACGATCTTCTTTTCCACAGCCTGCGAACTGAACAGCCTCTGGTCAGGTGCTGGGCGTTTTGATTCGTAATTCTGGGCTTGCGTGGCGCAGGCGCAAAGCATCATCACACTTGTGATTAAAAGGAGGGAACGTTTCATTATTATTAAAAAGGTGTTTTCACAAATTTAACATTTTTTTGAAAATTTTAGGTACTATGTGTTGCAAGGTATTAAAATTTATTTATATCTTTGCGATGGAAATATAATTGCAAAACCAAGAATATTATGAAAAAAGTTATCAACGCAAGCATCGGAGGGAGGAACTTCTCCCTTGATGAGGACGCCTACGGAAGGCTTTCAAGCTATTTCGAGCACTTCAAGTCACGCATGAACCAGGATTCCCAGGCCGCTAGGGATGAGGTCATGTCTGACCTTGAAGGTCGGATCGCTGAACTTTTCGACCAGGGAACAGGAGGCGCTTCCTACCGTGTGGTTGATCTGGAACTCGTGAAGAAAGTTGTCGGCCAGTTGGGTATGCCTGACGGTTCGGCTGAGCCGATCGGCCCTTCGACAGGCTCGGGGACCGGTGCGGGTCCTTCGGCAGGCTCAGCAACCACGGGGACCGGGACTAAGTCAGGGCAGGATTTCTCTTACGAGGGTGAAAAGGGAGGGGCCAAGAAACGCCTTTTCAGAGATCCGGATAACAAAGCGATTGGCGGAGTGTGCTCTGGAGTGGCTTGTTTCCTCGACATCGACATCACGATAGTCAGGATCATTCTCTTGCTGGCCCTGTTGCTCTGGGGTTCCGGTCTCCTGGTGTACATTGTCCTTTGGATAGTCGTTCCTTTGGCCAAGACTCCTGCGGAAAAATGCGAGATGAGGGGGCTTGAGCCGACAGCGGAGAACATGGCAAAGTTTAGTGAATATCAGAAATAGGAGAGGCTATTATGGAAAACGGTGCCGAAAACGTGCGCTCGCAGATGCGCAAAGGGGTACTCGAATACTGCATCCTGAGTATCCTCGATAAAAAGGAGGCTTATGCCTCAGCTATCCTGGAGGAATTGAAGGCGGCTAACATGATTGTGGTGGAGGGAACTGTCTATCCGCTACTGATCCGTCAGAAAAACCAGGGACTGCTCTCTTATCGCTGGGAAGAGTCCACGCAAGGGCCGCCCAGGAAATACTACTGCATCACCGAGAAAGGTCGCCAGCAGCTTGGTGATATGGATTTGGCCTGGCAGGAGATCGTCGACACTATTAGGACTATTAAGGAGAAATAAGATATGAAACCTGTTGAGAATGTGAGCATAGGAGGCTATGTCTTCAGTTTCGAGGATGACGCTTGCGCGGCTGCCAAGACTTATTTGTCCGAGTTGGATTCTTTCTACTCCAAAGAGCAGAGCGGGTCAGAGGTGATGGAAGGGATAGAAGAAAGGATGTCTGAGTTGTTGCTTGAGAAATGTGGTAAGGCGGGCGTTGTGACACTCCCCATGGTGGAGGATGTAATCGCCACCCTTGGAAAACCGGAAGCTATTGAAGCTGAATCTGTTGAGAACGACAATCCTGAACCACCGAAGCAAGAGGAATTCAAAGTCAAGAGGAAACTGTACCGGGATCCTTCGAACGGGAAAGTCGCCGGGGTTTGTTCTGGTCTCGGTACGTATTTCGGTATTGATCCGACTATATTCAGGCTGCTTTTCGTTGTATTGACCCTTGTCGGATGCGGGTTGTTCCTCCACAGAGGATGGCTCCGAGTCCCTGAATATTCCATCCCTATCCTGTATATCGTCCTATGGATATGCATGCCGGAAGCCAAGACCGTCCGTCAGCGGGATGAGATGAGAGGGGAGAAAGGTACTGTGGACGCCATCAGCGCCAGGGTAATGAGCGAGGCTAATGAGATGGGGGACGCCGCTAATAGGGTAATCCGTTCAGATGCCTGGTCTGGAATCTGGCGAATATTCGGAATTTGTCTTGGAATCATATTCCTGGCTGCGGGAGTCGCCGGAGTGGTCACTCTCGGCTGTGTCTCATTGGACAACAATTTCCTCTCAAGCACATTCTTCCTCAACCGGGCCATGGAAGAATTGGCTCATGAGGCTCCCAGAGTGCTGGACATGTTGTCATATCCGCCACTGGTAGCTTCCTTGGCGGTTGTGATAGTGGTTCCGTTCATAGCGTTTGTCTATGCCGGAGTGATGCTCTTGTTTGACTTGAAGGCCCCGAAATGGCGCCCTGGAATAGTCTTGTTTGTCGTCTGGCTTATTGCCCTGACGGTTCTCGCGGTGCTGTGCGCCATGACATTCGCCCGCGGAATCATTTAGCCAGCGGACTTATTTCCAGATTTTAAGGCCTTGGATAACGGCGTTTGAGAAGCCGGCTTCCTCCATAGCGTTCAGCCCCCGGATGGTGATACCGCCGGGGGTTGTCACTTTGTCAATCTCCTGCTCGGGATGAGTCCCGTGGGCTTCCGCCAACATGGCGGCACCCTTGACGGTCTGTAAGGCGGCCTGAAGGGCTTCTTTGGGATAGAGCCCCAGCTCGACCCCGCCCTCGGTGGCAGCCCTCACGTATCTCAATGCGAAGGCGGTCCCGCAAGAGGCGACCATCATTCCTGCTCCCAGTCGTTTCTCATCTACCATCAAGGCCTCTCCAACAGCCTTGAAAAGCCTTGTGACAGTATTCCTTGTCTCCTCAGTGCCGAAAACCTCATTAATAAATGTCATACTCTCGCCGATTTCGATCGCAAGGTTCGGGATGACCGTATAGACTCCTTTAATTCCTTGACCATCAGTCCATTCCTTTATGGTGGCGGCTGGAATCCCGGCCGCAAGGGAAACCAGTATCTTACCCTCCATAAAGGGCAGAAGGGGAGTCAAGACTTCTTTCAGGAGCCATGGTTTCACACCCATGATGACAAGTTCGGCTTCCTTTACCGCGGAGCAGTTGTCAAGCGTAGTCTTGATTCTTGATGATGAATATCTGTTCAAAGTCTCTTGATGCTTCGCTGTGGCTATCACTTCCACATCAGGGATGAATCGGGCGAATCCCAGGGCGGTGGCGCCTCCCATATTTCCTGCGCCGATGATCGATACTCTCATGTTATTGTCAATAAGTTATATTTTTCTCAAAAATAGTTATATTCGTAAGTTCGTATCTAATTGTCGCGACAATATATGAAAAAAATCATAATACCGTTATTGGTTATTCTTCTTTCTTTTGGAGCTAAAGCACAAGAGTCCGGCGTCCTTAACCACCTTTCCGCTGGTCTCCAGTTAGGTTCTGATGGTGTGGGAATCGAGTTGGCGACTCCCTTGGGCTCTGGTTTCCGGGCCAGGGCCGGTTATTCTTTCCTGCCTTCGATTCCATATCGCAAGACTGTCACCGCTCCTGAGCACCCCGGAGCTGCCGCGTCTGGGAAAGGCAAGGACATCCCTGTGGATGCAAAAGCATCCTTACATATGTCTGATATTGAGGTGTTTCTGGACTATTATCCGATGTCGGATAATGGTTTCCATGTCTCGGCCGGTTTGTTGTACGGCTCGCGGAAAGTCGTTAATATCAAGAATGTCACTCCTCTCCCTGACGATTATAACATTGTAGGCCTTGATGTGGACGGATACACAGTCAAGGCTGTCAGGAACAATATTGAAGGTTATATAGCGTCCAATTCAGTCAGGCCATATCTTGGCGTCGGATATGATATTCCTATCAGCTCTGATAACCGTTACAGCCTTTCTGTCGATCTTGGCGCTTTTTATTGGGGTAAGCCGGGGCTGTATGCCCCTGGAGAACCCCTAATAGGCGACTGGAAAGATGTACGTGTTCCTTCGTCTGCTCTTAATGGTCATGATGATGGCCTTGTGGGGAAGGCTGAGCGTTTTTCCTTCTATCCTTTATTGGGTGTTCACTTTTACCGTGTCTTGTTCTAATGTTTTGGAATATGAAGAAACTCTTGATAATAATAGCGTTAGCGACCATAGTGGCATTCTCTTCCGCATGCGGAGGCGATAAAGACAATCCTTCTAGCCAAACTCCTACCCAAGTCACCCCGACTCCCGGGCCTACCACGCCTACTACGCCTACCACACCTACAACTCCAACTACCCCGACCACCCCGACCGAGCCACCCAAGCCCTCCGCTTTGGATGTGGCCAAAGCCAAACTATGCCGTTCTTGGGTCATCACCAAGACCAGGGTCAGTATTTCCGGTAGTGTAAAAGCCAATGCTGATTTCACTGGTTGCGACCTGGGTGAAATCGCGGATTTCGCCAGGAATCAAGGCGTGGAAATCAAGAAAGACTTTTCTGGAATCAAGGTTGAAAGCATCACGTTCGCTTCTTCTGGCGAATCTACGGTCAGATTTTCTTCCGGCCAATCAGATGTCGCTGATTGCGATTTTTCGTCGCTTGACAAAGGTATCCTGAAATATGCATGGAAGGAGGCTTCCGCCCTTGGTTACGAGATCGCCAACGGAAACTCGAAAGTTGAGTTTAATGGTGATAATTGCGTGTTAACCCTTCAATCCGGTTTCGAGAAAGACTCTAAAAAATATGATGTTTCCGTCATATTCGTAATGGCTGAGAAGAAATAGTATTTATTTCCAGATTTTAAGGCCTTGTATGACCGCATTGGAGAAGCCTGCCTCCTCCATCGCGTTAAGCCCCCGGATGGTGATCCCGCCGGGAGTCGTCACCTTGTCTATCTCCTGCTCCGAGCCGCTTCTCATCGACGAGCAAAGCCTTTCCGACAGCCTCGAAAAGACCTGTCACGACGGAACGGGTCTCATCTGTGCCGAAGACCTCGTTGATGAAGGTCATGCTCTCGCCAATCTCGATGGCAAGGTTCGGAATGACAGTGTAAACTCCTTGAATATTAAAACCTTCCGTCCATTCTCTTATGGTAGCGGCAGGAATCCCGGCTGCCAGGGAGACCAGGATCTTACCTTTCATCAGTGGCAGCAGGGGACTGAGAACCTCTTTCAGAAGCCACGGCTTGACTCCCATCACCACAAGATCGGCATCCTTGACCGCCTCGGCGTTATCGAGGGTGGTCTTGATCCCTTGTGATGAATATTTGTCCAGAGTCTCCTGGTGCCTGGCTGTGGCGATGATTTGCGTAAGTGGGCAAAATCTGGCGAATCCCAATGCGGTGGCGCCACCCATATTCCCCGCACCGATAATGGCTATTTTCATGATGTTACAAATATAACGAATCTTTCCAAACCTTATGATATGCCATCAAAGAGTGTAGGTGATGGAAAGCAGGATCTCGCGTCCTCGCAGGGCGAAATCGTAGGAAAAGGTGTCCAGGCCGGTGAATATGGAATAGGCATAGCTCCTGGTGTCAAAAACGTTGTGCACCAGAAGCGAGTAGCGGAGCTTACCCTTGTTCCATTCGATTCCTGCCTGGCCAAGCGTCATATTCTTGAACTGATCTTCAGTGATTTGTGTTCGAATATAATCCGTGTTGAAATACACCCTTAAAGCTGGCACCGGGAATACCGACAGAGTCCCTGCATGTGTCTGGGTGACAAAAGCGGTTCGGTTCCCCAGGTAGGAGCTTCCATTCCTGCTCCAGTAACCTTTGTAGGAAAGAGATATCCATTTCCATGGTGCAGTGCTGGCTTCCCAATTGAGACGCAAGTTGTCACCCTTGTAGTTGATGGCACGGCCCTGCTGGGTGATGGAGTTCCGGTTGCTGCCGGCCCTTATTCCAACCATAAGTTTGGTGGACGTCTGCTGGAATCGTTTGGATAGACTCCCGGAGAAGGTCAGTCCGTCGGAACTGACAGGCTCGGGGATACTGGTGATCCATATCTGATCTGTTTCAACCATCTGGGAACTCCTGAGGTTAGTCTTGTTTCTGGACGCCGTGATATCGGAGTGAAAGAACCAGAGTTCAATAGGACGTTTCCAGTCATAGGCAAGCGAAATCCTGCTGTTCCTCCCGTCCCGCAGAATTCCAGGATTCTGCCGTATGCTGCGGTAAGAGGACATGACAGGAGTCCTGAGAAAATCCATGATGTCTCCGATTGTCCGTCTGGATGAAGCTGTAAGCCTGAATTGTGAACGCGCCGTAGCAGTCCAGTCGAGAGATAGGTTCGGGTCCAGGATGGGTAGGAAGCGTTTGTCGACGTTGCCGGTGAAACGGTCGCGGACAGAGAGCCCCTTTCCGCCCGAGTCAACTCTTAAATCAATTTGCAGTTGCTTGGAAGGGGACCTCCATCGCAGAAGAGGAGAAAACAGTACGGCACCATTCAATCCGGCCAGGCTACCATGGGCCTTGATGTCCACAAAATCCAATGTGCTGCCAATCCTGTCGTACTCGATTGTGGCGTTCAGAGGCAAATCAAGGGTCAGCCGTCGCCAGTCGTGTGCGGTGCTGATTCTCTGGTTGACACTCAAGTTGTGGCTGGAGCCGTCTTGCTGGCCTGCCAAGCCGAGGCCGGTAAAGCTGTACTGAACAGAAGGCGATGACGTCCATGCAATAGTATTATTGAAATAGATGCGCCGGTCCCCTATGAGTTTCCTCCAGTCTAGACTGTTCTGAAGCCTTATGGCACGGATGCTGGATCTTTGGTCCAAGAGATTGTCGTCACGCATGGTGGCCATGGTGTTAGTGACAAAATTTGCTGTCGCTCTGAACCGTTCGTTGAGGTAGCGTTCAGCAGAGTTGAGTTGGTAGTCAAGTCCGATGGAAGGAACGTGTAATTTACTTGACGGGTTGAAAACCTCTTTGAGAGTCACGACATTATCACCAGCATAGTAGTCGCTCCGGGTTGAATAGTCATAAGTGCCGTAGCTGTAAGCGTAATGGCTGTTCAGCCTTAGCCTTACATCATCTGACTGCTTATGTGAGGCGTCCAGGCTGACATAGGCATCCATCGGGCGCAGATAGTACCTGGCATCGAGTGGTGCAGAGGAGCCGGACACGGATCCGGCCAGGGTAGAGGCCTTCCCTGAAATCTGATTGGAGGAAAAATAGTCGGAGGTCTCGCTTTGAGCAAATTGGGCGTCATTGCCTAATTTGGCTGCAAGAATAGCCTGATCCTTGCCCCCGAATCGCATTAGCGAGCCGCCGATGCGGCCGAGGAACCCTTCAGAACCCCAGCCGGCCCTGGCTTCACTGCTGCCTGTCGGCTTGATTCTGGCTTCCTTGTTCAGTTTTATATTCATGGCCACCTCGTTGGTCCGGCCAGTGTTGCGCTCCATTTTGACGCTATGGTGATTGTCCAGAATCTCGACCTGGTCGACCATTTTCGCCGAAATGCCTCGTGTGGCGAGGGTATACTTTCCTCCCAGTATGTCCACCCCGTCAATGTAGAAATGGCTGATCGCCCTTCCTTGGTATGAAATCCTTCCGCTCTCGTCGACTTCTATTCCAGGGATACGCTTCATGGCATCTTCCAAAGAGTAGTCCTCCCGAGCCGCAAGTGCAGGCAGCCAGAATGAAAGTGTGTCTCCTCTTAGTTTGACAACCGGTGCAGTGACTGTGACTTCCTTGAGGGTTTCGCTCCGTTCCCTAAGGATGACATCAATGTTCCGGCTCCTAAAAGTGGTCGGGACTTCCAGTTTCTCGAAAGTCAGGTGATTGAATATGACTGTCGCGGTGCCTTCTCCTGACTGGACACTGAGACGGTAGCGGCCATCCTTCCCGGTTGTCCCATAACTGAGAGTCTTGCCCTGTTGCTGCAGCGAGACCACGACGCCGGCTATAGCAACTCCTTCCTCGTCGCGCACGCTGCCCTGGATGACAATCTGGGCGGAGAGAGCGTACGAGACAAGCAAAAGGATCAGAAGGGCGACTACCTTGCGCATAGCCTATTCAAGTTCGAGAGGAACCCAAGTGTGATTGGTCATGCGAACGGTCACACGGCCATTAACCTTGATTGTGCCACCGTTATCATTCTTGAAGACGGAAATGCTGGTGATGCTCTCTGTCGGAATATTGTTAAGCGAATTGCCTCCGGAGGCATTCTTGCGCTGGATGAAGCGATCACGCTGGGTCTTGTCACGTCCGGCGTCTTGGACACGTACAATTGGGCAGGCTGCCTTGCGCAGTGCAGTGGCTGTGAAATGGTGGATACCTTCAGCATCCTGGGCCTCCATGATAAGGCCTGGCAGACCGCCGAGTTTCCAAGGACCGACGTTGGAGGGGATACTCGGTGCGAACCAGACGGTCCACTCACGGCCGCCGTAACTGGTCTTCGCCTCCTGGCAAGGATAGCCGCAGACCTCTTTCTGGCCGTCCCCGAAAGTCCACCCATGCGCCATATTCTCTGAATATGTGAACGTCCCGGGAACCAGGACATCGTCGACGGTCATGGAACCTTCCGGCCAGTTCTGGAAGATTACTGGGTCGAAGTAGAAAGCGCTGCGGTCTACATCGTTATTTGCTTTGGCAATCGAATCTTCCGGAGCTCCGGCGTTGGCAAGAGAGTCCACTCTATACGCGAGATAGTCAAGGAAACGAGCCTGCTCGGTACCGAACTGCAGGATGGTCGAGTAGGTGTCGCTGACAGTATTGTCCTGACCTTCCGGTGTTTCGGCTTGACCGCTCCTTACCGTGATTGTAGAGCCCTCGGAACTGGCAGACAATTTACCGCTGACCTTCGTCTGGACGCGGTACTCGTAGATAACTTCATAGAGGGCGTCACCAATCCGGTCGTACCCGGCCACCTTGGATTTCTCCATCTGCCTGGGCTTGGCAGAGACAGCTACTTGCTCCTGGGCGTCAACGCTGATAAAGGCCGACATGAATAAAGCGCAAGCGATTATTGATAAGTTCCTGACCATATTGTAAATAATATTGTTATTCGTTTTTTAAATAGATATCAATCGTACCTCCGCCCTTCCCGTCCTTCTTGACGGAGATTGACTTGACCTTGGATGGATCTATCTCATCCAAGTGCTTTTTGTCGAACTCTTTACCGTTTACTCTCAAGAAGACATTCTCATTGTCATCAACGATGAAGAATGGCTTGTATTGGGGAGCATGATAGACCCTCTGGGTGTTCATGGCAAGGCCGATACAAATCAGAGGAATCAGAACCAATAGCCTTAAGGCCCTCCTGCTTCTGGATGGTTGACGGAGCATCATGTCAATCCTGCTTTTCAGAGCGCTGTGGTTCAGATTGTTGGCAACTGAGTACCCGGCCTCAGACATGGCTTTTCGCACAAGCAGCAATTGGTAATCCTTGGGGTTGAACCCTTTATCCAGCACGGCCTTGTCGGCCTCATATTCATGGATCGTTGTCAGCTCCCGGCGGAGAAGCCAAATGGCGGGATTGAACCATTGGAATAGTGAGCAGAGATCTATGAACATCAGGTCTATGGAGTGATGAAGATCCGAATGGGCAGCCTCGTGGATGTAGGCCGGACTGCTATAGAGCCCAGTCGCTTCAGCGGATAGGAAGTTCTCCCGACAAAGGAATATGTAGCCCATCCAACTGGAAGGGGAGCGATATTCCTCCTCTTCTGGATTGTCGATGACAACTACCATTTTCCCGTCCGGTTGGGGATGCTTCTCTCCATCTTTGATCATTTTGTGGACTCGACAGTAGGCTATGGCGAGCCTGGCAAGAGTGGCGATTGCCCCGAGGATAAAGACTCCAAAAAGAACTGTGACCCACCAATCCGCATCTACCAGATTGATATTGAGAGGATCTGGTGCGCTGGGAATACGCTGCGGGTCGACTGTTATGTTGACTGTAATAACACAAAGTGGTAGCGCGAAAGAGATGACCAGACCGCAGATCAGCGCGATCCTGTTCAAATGATGGAAAGTCTCCCGGCTCAAAAGAAGTCGGAAGAATAGATAAAAGACGACGAGTGCCGCGGCCACCTTGGCTGTGTAGATCAGGAAATTTCCCATCGCTACTCTCCTTTCTCGATTCGTTCTACCAGATCTTTGAGTTCCTCCAGCGAGATCCTTTCCTCTTTCACCAGCGAGTGGATGACGTCCAGGTAGGAGTTGTTAAAATAATCCTCAATGGTCCCGGAAATTGTCTTGCGCCCGTATTCATGCTCGGAAATGCTTGGCGAATAGCGGTAAGCGTTTCCCAGCAGGTCGCGCTTAAGGAATCCGTCCTGCTCCAATGTCCGGACTTGTGAAGCCAGGGTGTTGAACATGGGCTTGGGATCAGGGTAGCTGTTCAGCAGGTCCCGCACGAACATCGGGCCCTGTTTCCAGAAGTGATCCATGATTATCCGCTCTTTCTTTGTAAGTCTGCGCATATTATAACAACCTTTTCTGCAAAGATATGAATAATAATCCGAAATCTCCTAATTATTTTCGGACTTCTCTTGAAATTTTTCGGAGTTAGCGGTGGGTCGGATGTGCGCTATACAAAAAAAGGTGTTTGTCGACAGAAGACAAACACCTTTTAATCAGATTCTTCGCTTCGCTCAGAATGACATAGGGGGTCTCATAATGACATGGCCTTATTTGCTCTGCTCGATCGCGGCCTGGGCGGCGGCGAGACGGGCGATAGGCACGCGGAACGGTGAGCAGGAGACATAGTCAACTCCGATCTTGTTGAAGAAACGGATCGAGTCAGGATCTCCACCATGCTCTCCGCAAACACCGCACTTGAGGTCAGGCCTCTTTGAGCGGCCACCCTGGATACCGAGCTCGACCAGTTTGCCGACGCTCTTGGTGTCGATGGTCTGGAACGGATCGGAATCGAGGATCTTGTTGCCGAGATAGTCACCCATAAAGGTGCCGATGTCGTCACGTGAGAAACCGAATGTCATCTGAGTCAAGTCGTTGGTACCGAATGAGAAGAACTCGGCGGCACGAGCCATACGGTCAGCGGTCAGAGCGGCGCGAGGGATCTCAATCATGGTTCCGAACTTGTAGTCGATGTTCTGGACCTTAATTCCCTCGACCTGAGCCTTGACACGGTCGCAGATGGCTTTCTGGAAGCTGAGCTCACGACCGGAGATGGTGACGGGAATCATGATTTCCGGCATCGGGTGATAGCCTTCGATAAGCAACTCGGCTGTGGCCTCGAAGATAGCTCTGTACTGAGTCTCGGCGATGAGCGGGAAACTCACGTGGAGGCGGACTCCACGGTGACCCATCATCGGGTTGACCTCGTGAAGGGCTTCGCCCCTCTTCTCGATTTCCTCGACAGTGACACCCAGCTCGCGGGCGATCTCCTTCTTCTTCTCCTCGGTCTTAGGAACGAATTCGTGGAGAGGCGGGTCAAGCAGACGGAAGACAACAGGTTTGCCGTCCATGATCTTCATCGTGCTCTTGACAGCGGCCTTCATGTAAGGCTCAAGGTCATCAAGGGCAGCCTTGCGCTCGGCGTCAGTGTCGCAGAGGATCATCTTGCGGAGCTTCGAGAGAGGTTTCTCGGAGTGGGCTCCGTAGAACATATGCTCGATACGGAAGAGTCCGATTCCCTCGGCGCCATAGCTGAGAGCCTTGGCGGCGTCCTCAGGAGTGTCGGCATTGGTGCGGATACCAAGCTTGCGGAACTTGTCGACGATAGACATGAACTTCTTGAACAGAGGGTTCTCAGAGGCGTCCATAGTCTCGATCTTCGAGGCGTAGACAAATCCCTTGGAACCGTTGAGGCTCAGCCAGTCACCTTCGTTGAAAGTCTGGTCGTCGTTGAAGGTCACGGTCTTCTCATCGAAGTTGATCTTCATGGCCTCGCAGCCGACAATACAGCATTTGCCCCAGCCACGAGCCACAAGGGCGGCGTGTGAGGTCATACCTCCACGGGTGGTGAGGATACCTGCGGCGGCCCTCATACCCTCGATGTCCTCAGGAGATGTCTCCTCACGGACGAGGATAGCCTTCATACCGTTGGCGGCGGCTTCCATAGCGGCCTCGGAAGTGAACACTATCTGTCCCACAGCGCCACCAGGGGAGGCGGGGAGACCGACAGCGAGAACCTTGGTCTTCTTCTCGGAAGCGGGATCGAGGATCGGGTGGAGAATCTCGTCGAGCTGGGCGGGGGCGACCCTCATCACAGCAGTCTTCTCATCGATCATCTTCTCTTCGACCATGTCCATAGCCATCTGAAGGGCGGCAAGACCGGTGCGCTTTCCTATTCTGCACTGGAGCATCCAGAGGTGACCCTCCTGGATGGTGAACTCGATGTCCTGCATGTCGCGGAAGTGCTTCTCAAGCTTCAGGCGGATGCCGTCAAGCTCTTTGTAGACCTCAGGCATAGCGGTCTCGAGGGACTCCAGATTCTTGTTCTTCTCAGTCTTGGTGGCCTCGTTAAGAGGGTTGGGGGTACGGATACCGGCGACAACATCCTCGCCCTGGGCGTTGATGAGCCACTCACCGTAGAATTTGTTGTCACCATTGGCGGGGTTACGGGAGAAGGCGACTCCGGTAGCGGAGGTGTTGCCCATATTTCCGAACACCATGGACTGGACGTTGACAGCGGTGCCCCAATCATCAGGAATCTTCTCGATCCTGCGGTAGGCGATAGCCCTCTTTCCGTTCCATGACTTGAAAACGCCGCCGATTGAGCCCCAAAGCTGCTCCTGGGCGGTGTCGGGGAAGTCAACTCCGAGAACCTCCTTGACTTTCACCTTGAATTTCTCGCAGAGATCCTTGAGCTCATCAGCGGTGATCTCGGTGTCGGACTTGTAGCCCTGCTTGTCCTTCAGCTCCATCATCATCCTGTCAAGCTGCTGGCGGATGCCCTGCCCGTCGGCAGGCTCGATGCCCTCAGCCTTTTCCATGACAACATCAGAGTACATCATGATGAGGCGCCTGTAAGCGTCGTAAACGAACCTCGGGTTGCCGGTCTTCTGGATCATTCCGGGAATGGTCGCTGAGCAAAGGCCGATGTTGAGGATGGTGTCCATCATTCCGGGCATGGAACTCCTCGCTCCGGAACGGCAGCTGACGAGCAGCGGATCGGAAACGTCTCCGAATTTCTTGCCCATGATGGTCTCGGTGGCCTTCATCGCCTCGGCGACCTCCTTCTTGAGGTCGTTGGTGTAGCCACCGCCGAGGGAGTAATACTCGGCGCAGCATTCAGTGGTGATTGTGAAACCGGCGGGAACCGGCATTCCAAGCTTGCTCATTTCGGCGAGGTTGGCACCCTTGCCGCCAAGCAATTCCCTCATCTGTCCATCGCCCTCGGCGGTCTTGCCTCCGAAACGATAGACTCTTTTCTTCTTGTCGAACATATTATAAACAGCTTAAATGATTTAGTCTCTTAAAAATGGTTGGCAAAGATAACAAAAATGATTGGTTATAGCAACTTTGAGGCGAGATCCGAAAGCTCACTCCGCTCCCCGATCCGCAGGAAAACATGCTCGAACAGTTTCTGTCCGCTCATTTTCTCGCTCAAGTGTGTCAGTCCATTGGACCACTGGTCCAGATAGGGCTGGTCTATCTGGAAAATATCACCCGTGAAAACCATCTTGGTGCCTTCTCCGGCCCTGGTGATTATGGTCTTGATCTCATTAGGCGTGAGGTTCTGGGCCTCGTCGCAGATGAAGAAAACCCTTCCGAGGCTGCGTCCCCTGATATATGCCAGAGGGGATATCAGCAATTTTTCCTCCCTAAGCATCGCATCCAGCTTGAGAGCCTCCTTGCTGGTGGACTTGAACTTGGATTTGATGACATTGAGGTTGTCCATGAGCGGCTGTATGAACGGGCTCATCTTGGATTTCTGGTCTCCTGGAAGGAAGCCGATGTCCTGGTTGCCCAGCACGACAGTCGGCCTTGTAAGGATTATCTGGTCATAATCCTTGGCTTGCTCCAAAGCCGACGCGAGGGCGATCAGAGTCTTTCCGGTGCCTGCCCCTCCGGTCATGGAGACCAGTTTCACATTAGGATTCAAGCAGGCGTCAACCGCGAATTTCTGCTCGTCGTTGAGGGGCTTGATCCCGTACACATAACGGCTTTTTACCAGGACGATCTTACCCTCCTCCTCGTCGAAACGGGCGCAGAGAGTCTCGGATCCGCAGCGGAGCTTGTATAACTGGTTGGGTTTCGGTCTGGTCTTACTGACCGTCTTCCAAGGAATCGAAGTCTCCGGCCCATAGGCTAACTCTTGGAAAGCAGACTCGTTAAAATTCTCAATGACAATTACTTCCTTGATTGAGTTTTCAACCTTCTCGTCCTCAAGTCTGTCGGTCATATAGTCCTGGACCTCCATTCCGGCGGCCTTTGACTTCATCCTCAGGTTGATGTCTTTTGTGACGAGGGCCACGAAGCGACCCGGGTTGTTATCACGGATCCAGATAGCGGTGGAAAGGATCCTGTGGTCCTGGATGTCATCCTTGAACAGATCCTTCATCTCATCCGGGAATGGATGGTTCGGCTCGATCTTTATTTTCCCGAGACCTTTGGCGATCTGGATTCCCTTGTCGCCGAACAGGCGGCCGTCGGTAATACGGTCCATGTCGCGCATGAACCCGCGGGCGTTGTAGGCCAGCTGGTCAGTGCCTTTCTTGAACTTGTCAAGCTCCTCGATCACTGCTACCGGGATCACGATGTCGTTGTCCTTGAATTTGCGGATTGCCTTGAAATCGTGCAGGATGATGTTCGTGTCAAGAACGAATATCTTGGGCTTCCTGACGCCCTCTTTTGGGATTGGTATTCTAGTGTATCTTGCCATATTCTGAAAAATCAGTCCTCGCCCTCCGAGGCTTGGCTATTAAGAAGAGACTGGAGGATATCCGAGATGCCTCCGCCCCGTCCGGACTTCACTTTTATGCTCCCGTTACCCGGAACAGGATGCCCTATCGGGTAATACGCGATGTCCTGCAGCAGGAATTCGGCGTCGGCATAATCATAGTCGATGTCTTTTATTTGTATAAGCGCTCCGGGAACCTCTGAGAAAAGCACCCGCACGCTTTTGTCCTCATCGTAGGCGTTCATTATGCCGCTCACATCAATCTTGGCTCCCACATCCTCTCCGCACATGGCTTTCAAGGCGGCCAGAAGGCCTCCGTCACTGACAGTCCTGCCGGAAAGGGCGACCTTGTCTTCCACGAACTCGCGGATAATCTCGAAGCAATCGATGAAATAATCCCCGTCTCCGATTTCCGGGGCGGCGTCGCCATTCTGGCCATAAGCCTCGCAAAGCAAGGAGCCGCCCAGCCTGAACTCGCAGCTATCAAAAGGAATGAATATAAGCCAGCTGTCAGGATCTGCGATAAGTTTGTCAGGGATCGCCCGCCTTCTGCCGATGGCAGGGTGGGGACTGCCGAAAGGAGCGTTTCCGGGAAGGTCAATCTCCTCCTCTTCGGGGCCGATCTCCTCATCCGGATCTTCCGGCCTGTCTGTGGCGGCCACTTTGAAAGCTATCTGGCTTATTCTCTCACTTTCTGTGAATGAATATGACCCGAGGCAGATCCCGAGGCTGTCCAGATAATCGGCTGCCGCCTCGACCGAGGCGTAAAAAGCCGCCATGTTTCCAAGAGGCTTAGGGTTCCAGCGCCATTTGGCCGAGAGGGTCAGATCTCCCAGCCTGAAATGGCCTTTCATCCAAAGAGTGTCCAAAAGTGCCTTCGCTATCCTGCTTTTGGTGAACTCCTCAGGGAAGGTCACAGGGCAGTTCCTTGGAGATCCGATGGCTCCGTAGATCCCGGAAAGATATTCTTGCACATCCTGGCTCTTGAACTGGTCTGCGGCAGGGCAAGGATCGGTGCTCTCATCCACTATCGGCTCATATTCCTCGTATGCGGGATTCTCCTCAGGCTCCTGGTCGAGACACCCGTCAAGAATGTCCGCCGGAGTGAAGCGCCGGGGGATTCCATCTATTATGTATTCAGAGCGTAAAGCTGAGGTTTTTTCTTTCATTCAGTTGGAATATGTCCGTAAATTTAAGTATTTTTGAATTGAGTTCAAAAAAGAGTGCTTGCCGAGGATGGAAAATTATTCGGAAAAATCATATAAAGACAAGTTGGAGGCTATTTTCACGAGGTTCCCTTCGGTCCAGAAGGTGCCTTTTGGAGATGCCTACAAGCCGGGTCTTGACCACATGGAGAAGTTCGCGGCTCTTCTTGGGAATCCTCAGGAGAAGTACCGTACCATCCATGTCGCCGGGACCAACGGCAAAGGCTCTGTCGCCAATATGATCGCGTCAGCTCTGTCCTCAGCGGGCCTCAAGGTCGGACTCTACACATCCCCGCACATTATCGACTTCCGTGAAAGAGCCAGAATCCTGCTTCCCTCGGCGGCAGCTCCCTCCGGCTCCCTGCGCTTCGCGCCCTATCCGGGTAAATGTCCGCCGGAGGGACTGCCGACCGAGGAGCCGGTGGAGCCTTCCCTGGTGCCTGAGGAGTATGTTTTCGATTTCCTCTGCCGGTATGAGGCGGATATGGACGAACTGGACCTTTCCTTTTTTGAGATCACTACTGGCTTGGCTTTCAAGTGGTTCGCTGACGAGAATGTGGATGTGGCGGTCATCGAGGTGGGTCTGGGAGGCAGGCTTGACAGCACGAATATCATCACCCCCGACCTTTCCATCGTGACCAGCATAGCCTTGGACCATTGCGCCCTTTTAGGCGATACCCTTGAAGATATCGCCGGCGAAAAAGCCGGAATATTCAAGCCGGGAGTCCCCGCATTGGTTGGGGAATATCTCCCGGAGACCCGTCCGGTTTTCGAGAAACAAGCCTTGGAGGTGGAATGCCCTCTCACTTTCGCCCAGGATGTTGATCTTTCGATGGACGGTCTGGTGCCGGAGATCCTGGAGAACATGGACCTGAAAGGGAAGTACCAGGAAAAGAATCTCCGCACTGTCCTTGCCGCCATTGATATTCTTGCCCGGAACCCATTCTATTCCAAGCTATCAGACCAGGATGCGGTTGTCGATGCTATCTGCCACACCGCTTCCAGGGCAGGTTTCCATGGACGTTGGGAGATGGTGAGGAAAGATCCCATGATTATAGCCGACTTGGGCCATAATCCAGCCGCCCTCAAAGAGAATTTCGCCCAGTTGGAAGTGATGATGGCTTCTGGGGAATATTCTTCACTGATCATCATCTACGCTGTCATGGCGGACAAGGATCTGGACGGGATAATGCCTTTGATGCCCGAGGGCGCGACGTATGTGTTGACCGGCCTCGAATCCAAAAGAGCCTTGCCTGTCGGAGAGCTCACCAGAAGGATGGAGACTTTCCTGGAAGAGGCCGGAAAGTCATTCAAGATTGTGGAAACGGGCTCTGTCAAGGAGGCGATTTCGGCCGCCCTTTCTCTCGATATGGATCGTAACCCATTGATATTCATAGGGGGAAGTACTTATCTTCTCTCGGAAGCCCTGCATGCCCTAGATGCGCGGGGTTTTTGAAGTATATCGGATAATTATGAAAAAGACTATGTTTTACCTGATTCTTGCGATCGCCGCCGCCTGTGTCGCCGCCGTGGTCGCCTGCGCCTATGTCCGCAATAATGATTCGGATAACGCGAAGAACCCCGACAATCAAGGCCATGCCTTGACATCGCTGTGGAAAAGCTATTATGCGGCTGAGAAGGCCGACTTGCCCAAGAAGAAGATCGAGATCTTGGACGAGATCATTTCAGCCGCCAAATCCAAGAGGTATCATTGGGATTTCTATGACGCCGCGGTAAAGAAAGTCGACACCGAGGTGGAAAGGAACTGGAAGAAGCGTCAGGAGATGAACACCTTCCTCGCTAATGCCATCAAGGAATACGATGAGCCGATTGTGACTTATACTTATAGGTCATCATACAGTAGTTCCGGGCTCCTCGACTTTGTCTTGGCAAACAAAACCCGCCTCCAGGCTGGAAAGAACACTGTTTTCCACAAGAGGACGGCAGGGCAGATGAACGGTCTTCTGAACGATTTCATAAAGGATGATTATGAATATGCCCTCTGGTCCGAAAGGATCAGTAACAGGAACACCTCCAAGGGAAATGAGGCTTTGAAAGAATACCTTGGTGAGACTTATCCCAACGCCGCTTGGGATGAGTACCTGTCCCTTGAGAACAGGTATTGGTCCTATAGGGAAGCTGATGTCAAGGCGTTCGTGAATAAGTATGCCGGCAAGGCTATAAACCTTTTCGGTAAGGCCCTGCTTTTTGAGGACCGTATGTCTTATCTGTCCCGTGAGAAAGGCAGTGAGGCGGAGTATAAAGCCTTATATGAGGAAATCAAGGCTGCGGAGAAAGAGCGTCTCACATATAAATCCGGGACGGATTCCAAGATCGCCGGCACAATCGACAGTTTTAAGAATCAGATAGAAGTACTTGAAAATAAGGATGTTAACCTCGCTTTCGATAAGGATGATATAGTCGTGACTCTAAGGAATCTTCCTGGTGTGGACGTCTCGATGTTCCTGGACGATAAGGAAGGCACTCCGCTGTTCAAGAAAACAATCAATAATCCTAAGAAGAGTTTTTATGTTTTTGACACTGTGAGGGTTCCCATCCCAAGGTGCGATGACGGCAACTATGTTGTTAAGGCCAAGAACGGGAAGATCGAGGCACAGAGCCAATATATCCCCAAGACTTTGTCAATAGCGTTGAGGGAGGATTTCGATGGCCGCAAGTTCTATGTGGCCAACTATCAAACCGGTGAGCCTCTCAAGAAGGTTGACCTCATGCTCATCCAGTCCGGGAAGATCGCGGCCGAGGCCAAGGATATCCCAGTGGATGGCTTCACTCCTCTTCCGGAAGAATTGGTCAAGGTGATGAAGTCAGATGTATACTATTACCTCAGGGCCTCTTGGAAAGACTCCGACGGCTTCCTTCACCTGTCCAAAGAGCAGAGCTTGCGTAACTCCAGGGATTACTATAGCGAGCGAAAGGGCTATGTGGGTAAGTACTGTGAAATCTTCACGGACAAGACCGCGTTCAATCCGGGGGAGACCGTGAAGTTCAAAGCGGTCCTGTATTCCGGCAACCAATATGTGAGTTTCAAGGTGTTTGATGCCGGAGAGGATATCGAGGCCATATTCGTCAACGCGGAGGATAAGGAAATCGCGAAGACTGAACTGAAAACCAATGAGTTCGGCTCAGTCGCCGGGGAGTTCAAGATCCCTGAAGGGGAGCGTAACGGCAGTTTCACTATCAAGATTCGCTACAAAGGCAACACAATGGAGTCTAAGTCGATAGTGGTTGACGAGTTTGTCCTTCCGAGTTATGACCTTTCTTTCGAGAGCGTTGACAAGCTTTATTTCATGGGCGACGAGATTGAGGTGAAGGGCAAGGTGTCAAGCTACAGCGGCCATCCGCTCGATGCCGCCGATGTGACCTATGAGATTGATTCATGGGGCCGTATAATAGCTGATGGGGAAATCAAGCTCGAATCCGACGGATCATTCGCGGTGAAGTTCCCTTCAACTAATGACAGGTATTCATATAGGGTCGTGGTCAAGGTCAAGGACGCCACGGGAGAAACCAGCGAGTTCTCCAGAAGGGTCTTTGTGCTGAACGCTTATGATATAGAGATGAACGTTGAGAATGCCGCTTCCGGCGACATATCTCTGGGTTCCAGAAGGTACGGAAGGTGTGAGCTTCTGTCGGATAAAGTCGCCAAGGTGACCTTCACATCGAGGAATAATGAGGGTCAGAAGGTGCCGGTGGACATCAAGTTCGAGTTGAAAGATGTCAATGATAAGGTTGTGTTCAAGGGAGAGGCGGAATCAGGCTCCACGAAGGAGATAACTATTCCGACTACTGGTTATTACACCCTTGTGGCGACCTCTAGTGTCACGGCCACTAATGGGAAGGAGATATCCTCGAAATCTGAGATGTCATTCCTGGTTGTCGGAGATGATGATAAGGCTATCAACGCCGATGTGGAGAATTTCTTCAAGTTGGTAGGCCCTTGCTCTGATTGTTCTGTCAAGGACGGTGAGGAAATAAAGGTTCAGTTCGGAGCTGGAGCCGGCCCGGTCTGGGCAGTCGCCGAGCTCTTCGATGAGATGAGAAAACCTCTAGGACGAGAGCTGATCCAACTGGATGGGAAGCCGGGATCCGAGGGCTCGATCAAAACTATGTCTTTTGAATACAAGAGCGAATATCCGGACGCTTTGACTCTGAATATCTTCTATTTCCGAAACGGGACTCACTATATTTTCAGCCGCGAGTTCCAGAGGGAAAAGACGGTTTTGGATCTTCCTTTGGCTTTCACCTCATTTGAAGATAAGGCATATCCCGGAAAACAGTATTCCTTCACTTTGAAGTCGGATCCCGGGACCGAAATGGTAGCGGCCATCTTCGACAAGGCATCGGAGAGGATATCTCCGAATGTCTGGGAGACCGTCAGCCTTGTGAACCTCGGCGCCAGGCCGGTCTATTACGAGACTATGGACGGCAGCATTGATCGTGGCAGGATTTACAATTATGATGACAGGAGGATGATGAAGTCCCGCACCGCGGCCGGGGCGGTTAATGACGCCATGGTGCTTGAATCGGCGCCTATGATGGCAGTGGAAGAGGAGATGAGCGATATGGCTGTGGAAAGGGTCTCTGCCGACAGTGCCGCGCCAGCGGAACTGGATGATGTCAATGTCCGTTCCGATTTCTCGACCGCTATCGCTTTCGAGCCTTATCTTAGGACTGACAGCAACGGTTCCGCGACTTTGAAGTTCAAGACTTCCGACAAGCTCTCAACCTTCGTGGTGCAGGTTTTCGCCCACACCAAGGAGATGAAGAATGCCCTGTTGAGGCAGGAGATGACAGTCTCTATCCCGGTGAAAGTCAATGTTGTCGAGCCGAAGTATATTTATAAGGGCGACAAGTATGTCCTACATGCTACCGTCTCAAGCTCATCTGACAAACCGGTCTCAGGCACGGTGGCGCTTCAGACTTACGCCGGATCTGACCACGAGGGTGCCAAGCCTTTCGCCACGCTTTCAAAGAAGGTGACCGTTCCTGCTGGCAAGACTGTCCCGGTAGAGTTCACCGTTGATCCTAAGGGGCACGATCTTCTCGGGTTGAAGGTTGTGTTCGCTGACGTAGCCAAGTCGTTCTCAGACGCCGTGTTCGTCACACTGCCGGTCTATGATGCCGAGCAGACCCTGACGGAGGCCCATTCCGCCGTGTTACTCGCAGGCATGGACAAGAACGCTCTTATCCAGCGCATTCGCTCCGCTTTCACCGGAACCACCTCATCTGGAGCCGAATACAAGGAGATTGACATCCGTCAGATGGTGCTTGACGCCATTCCTTCGAAGGTCGAGCCGGAAGGCAAGGATATCTTGTCCTTGACTGAGACTTTCTATGTCCGCAGAGTGGCGGAGAAACTTGGCGCTAAGTTCGATTATATCACTTCGGACGAGGATATCCTTGAGAAGATTGAGGCATGCCAGAATGCTGACGGAGGTTTCGGCTGGTTCGAGGGTATGAAGTCATCCCCGGTCATCACGGCTGTGGTCCTGGAGCGTTTCGCTAAGCTCCGTGACGCCGGTCTGGCCGAGGAAGTAGCTGATTCTGAGGCGGCTATCACCTTCCTCGACAAGAACCAGTTCATCCACGACAGCTGGCCTTATTGGAGCGGTTGGATCTCGACAGCGCAGTACGCATATGTCCGTTCGATGTACTCCTCCGTCAAGTTTGATGTATCTAAGGAGACTATAAGCGAGGCGAGCGAGTATTCAAAGAACTTCAGGGAGTTCAAGAAATACATCAAGGATTACCTGATTCCTTCCAAGAAGGATGGCCGCGGCTTGCAGGGACAGATCCTTGCCAAGGCCCGCAGGATCAAGACCTTGGTCAACCTTGTTTACGGAGATGGCGGGCTCGCCCTCGCGTCCGCTTGGGGCATCAAGCTTTCGGCTGATTCCAAGATGCGCTCATCCATTGTCGCCGATGTGGCTTCTTTGGATGAATATGCGGTCGAGCATCGTGACGGTGGCTGGTACTATCCTAACGCCGTGATGCCTTGGAGGGGACTCCTCGAAAGTGAGCTCTACGCCCACTCGCTCCTTTGCGACTTGCTGTCAGACAGCAGGATACAGTCCGCGGAGAGGGCGGATATCCAGTCGTCTATACCTGGCTCTAACGGACATCCCGAGACCGTCATCGCCGATGGCATCCGTATCTGGATGATGCTCCAGAAGGAGACTCAGAAGTGGGGAGAGGATCCCGCTTTCGTGGACGCCATCAACTCGGTTCTCACGGGCGGCGAGGAAGTCCTTTCGACAAGGGTTATCCTTATGACCAAGACCTACAGGGAGCCGTTCTCAAAGATTGTGGCTGCCGGCAACGGCTTCACCATCGAGCGGCATTTCTACAAAGAGGTCCAAGGCGAGAACTCGACAAAGAATCTGCTTGAGATCTATCCCGGAATGAAGCTCAAGAGGGGAGAGAAGGTCATCACTGAATATAAGATCTGGAACCAGGAGAACCGTAGTTTCGTCAAGCTCAACGCTCCTCGCGAGGCTGCCTTCAGGCCGGTTAACCAGCTTTCCGGCCATGTCGGATGGTGGTACAGGCCGATAGGCTCGTACGCTGTCTCACCTCAGGGCTACAGGAATGTGAAGGCTGACCGGACGGAGTATTACTTCGATGTCTATCCCGAGGAGAATACCACGGTGACAGAGGAGTTCTACATCACCCAGGAAGGCACTTTCAGCGCCCCGGTCGTGACGATCGAGTCTCTCTACGCGCCGCACTACCGCGCCAACGACAAGTTCGGTGGAGTGCTGAATGTTATAGAGTAAATCTTGGACTTATAGTTTGCTGGCGGGGACGCCTTCGAAGGTGATCTTGACGGGAAGTATCTTTCCGTCAGTGTCGAAATACATCCTTTCGATGCAGACAACACGGTCGTTACCGTCATAACTGTCGAGAGGGTGACGGTGGTAGACTATGTAGTACTCATCCTTCCCACGTCCCTTTATAACCGAATGATGACCAGCTCCGGTAGCAATGGAAGTGTCTGATTCCAAGATTGTTCCGATGCGTTCAAACGGACCGTACGGACTGTCTGAAATCGCATAGGCCACATGGTAATCGGGGCCGGTCCAGCCACCTTCGCTCCACATGAAGTAATACTTGCCGTCTCTTTTCAGCATGAAAGGACCTTCGACATATCCCTTAGGAGTGATCTCCTTGAACATGGTTCCATCCTCAAAAGGAACCAGGCTCGTGAGATCATTCCCAAGCTTGACCATGTTGCAATGACGCCAGCCTCCATAATACATGTAGTAGGTTCCGTCATCATCCTTGAACACGAACTGGTCGATAGGCTGGGCCCCGTTGATGACCTCGTCGATTAGCGGATGTCCGAGAGCATCCTTGAAAGGTCCCGCGGGGTTGTCGGCCACGGCGACTCCGATGCCGCCCTCGCCTTTCTCGTGCATGTCATTGGCTCCGAAATAGATATAATATGTTCCGTCTCTCTCAATCACTGACGGAGCCCAAAGGGCGCGGCGTAGCCATGAGATATTCTCTTTCGCGAGGACTCTCTCGTGCCTTGTCCAGTGTACCAGGTCTTTTGAGGAAAAAGCGTCCATGAACAACTGCTCGTCATAAGGCCTGGACCAAGTGGGATAAATCCAATACTCCTTTCCGAACACCACGGCCTCCGGATCAGCGTACCAGCCTGTGAATAAGGGGTTTCCGCTAACCTTGCTGCGCTTTCCGTAACGGGACAGGGCATCAATCTCCTTCTTGGCCTTTTTCAGGTCTTTCTGGAACTCGTCGCTGGAATGTAGTACCGCCACGATTCCGGAAGCGGCCGCTCTGGCTTCCTGGACGTCGCTCTGATAGTGATAACCGACTATGACACGGCTTGTACCGTACCTGTATCCGGCTTCCAGAATATCCTGGCTCCTTTCGGGGAGCAACTCCGAAAGGATGAGAGCAATCGTCCAACCCCTTGTGGTATGGCCGGAAGGATAAGATGCTGATTTCCTGTGGCTTTCCTCATCTTCCGGGACGCCGGTAGGCTCGGCGAACTCCACATACGGACGAACGCGGTTGTAGTATGATTTAATTTTGCGGTTTGAAGCGGCTGAAGTCTTTGTGGCCCTGGATAAAAGGTTGTGCAGGTTGGGAGTGTGCTCCTTGCTGATCTTCAGGCCGATAGCCTCTTCGAATAACTTCGACATATAATCCATTGAAGTGGCAGCGTCATCTTTGGCGATCTTCCCTCTCGTCCTGCCGCGCATAGCCTTTCCCCATTCGTAATAACCCTTATCTCCAGCGAAACGCGGATCGTTAGGCTTGAGAGGAGCGGGAATATAAGCGGATGCGTCAGGCAAGTCGGCTGTCTGGAAGTAAGCCCCTGATGAAGAGGAAGATAAATCCTTGGAAGCTGTGCCGCAAGATGAGACTAACGCGGGAATCGCGATTGTCAAAACCAGCAGGATAAGGGAGTTTGATTTTTTCAAAACAGTCATATTCTTTGAAGCCAATACAATCCGCAATATATGAATTCTTCGGATTATTTCAAACCACAAAGGCACCTACGGAGTCCGTAAGTGCCTTTATGATTGGTGGAAACAACTGGATTCGAACCAGTGACCCCCTGCTTGTAAGGCAGGTGCTCTGAACCAGCTGAGCTATGCTTCCAAACTTGGGTTTCCCTTTCGGGGATTGCAAAAATACGATAGTTTTTCTATTCCGCAAAATATTCCGCCAGGAATTGCTTACCTTTACAAAGAAAACACTTACGCAAAGTAAAAGCATGAACAAGACTCCGTTTCTGCTGGCGGCTCTGGTATTGTCCTTGATCGCCGGCTGCCAAATAAAGGCCCAAGGCAATGATGAAGATACTCCCGGGACTGGCCAGCCTCAGGTTGAGATCCAAGACTATTACAAGGCTGACTTGAGCACATTGGAAGGGCAGTGGAGGGATTCTGTCCACACCGCCCTGGCTGGAATACTCAAGGACAAGAAGATTGTGATGGGACAGTACACAATGCCGATTTGGTGGAAAATCTATGGTGAGGAGCCAGCTGGAGGAAGGTCGCTATATATCTCATTACATGGCGGTGGCGGTACGACCGCTGAGATGAATGATGGCCAATGGGAAAACCAGAAGAAACTCTACGAACCTGCTGAGGGAGTTTATCTATGCCCCAGGGCGATCACCAACACTTGGGATCTTCACTTCCGGCCGGAGTCGGACGCTTTCTATGAGAAGATAATCCAACTCGCCGTGACTTGCTGGAACGTCAACCCGAACAAGGTATATCTGATGGGTTATTCGGCTGGAGGTGACGGAGTCTGGCGTCTGGCTCCCCGTATGGCGGACCATTTGGCCGCGGCCTCGATGATGGCTGGCCACCCTGGTGACGTCTCTTTGTTGAGCCTAAGGAATCTCCCGTTCATGATATGGTGCGGTGCCTTGGACGACGCTTATGACCGGAATAAAGTCTGCGCTGAAAGGATCGAGGAAATGAATAAGTTTCAAGAGGCTGATCCAGAGGGATATATCCATGAGGGACACATTGTGGCTGGAAAGCCTCATTGGATGGATCTTGTGGATGCGGCTGCGGTTCCTTGGATGGCCAAATACACCCGGAATCCTTACCCGAAGAAAGTCGTTTGGTGCCAGGGCGATGTGATGAAGGAATACTTTTATTGGTTAGGGATACCTGTCGACGAGGCGGAAAAAGGGAACAAACTTACCGCGAGTATTGAAGGCAACACCGTCAACATCGGGGACTGCGACTATTCGAAAGTCCGTATATTCCTGAACGACAAGCTTGTGGACCTGTCGAAACCTGTAATAGTCACCCATGGTGAGGAAAAACTGTTTGAAGGAATCCTCACCCCTTCGGACGCGCTCCGCAAGCGTACCCTCTACACCCGGAACGACCCTGCCTACTCTTTCCCTTGCGTCATTGAAGTCTCTTTTTAGCATAATACCCATGAAACCGTTCAAACCCATCTGCCTAGCCTTCATGCTCTTGTCTTGGCTCCCTGCTGGAGCGCAAGTCGTAATCGATCCGAGTGCCGTCGTCGGTGCGATCAAGCCGATGAATGCCGTGAATAATGGTCCTGCCGTCGCCAATGCCAAGGAGCAGACCCGTGGCAATTTTTATGAGTACAAAGTCCTCAATATCCCTTACGCCCGTACACATGATTCCGCTTACTATGCCGGATATGGCGGGCCGCATTGCGTGGATATTTCCCAGCTGTTCCCGGATTTCGACAAGAATCCCAACGATCCATCAGCTTACGATTTCACCAATACCGACGCATATCTCCAGAGTATCGTCGCGACTGGTGCCCAGGTCTTTTTCCGGCTAGGGGAAAGCATAGAGCACACGGTGAAGCAATACAATATCTTCCCTCCGAAGGACTACCTCAAATGGGCGAAGATTTGTGAGCATGTCATCAGGCATTACAACGAGGGATGGGCGGATGGCCTTCACCTCGGTATCAAATACTGGGAGATATGGAATGAGCCTGATCTTGACGTTGAGGACTGGAAGACAAAGCCGCACACTTGGGGAGGATCCACCGAGCAGTTTTATGAGTTCTATGAAGTCGCGGCCAAGTATCTCAACAAGACCTTCCCTGACCTGATGATCGGAGGACCGGCATTGTGCTGGATGGAGGATTGGGCGGATGCTTTCCTCCAGAGGTTGAGTCAGAAGAAAATAGGCCTGGATTTCTTCTCATGGCATATTTATGAGCGTTCCGTTTCGGCTTTCACCGAGAAAGCGAGGCGTATTCGGGCACTTTTGGATAAAAACGGATTCACTGACACACCTTCCTTCCTGGACGAGTGGAATTACATCAAAGGCTGGACAGATGAGTATGTGTACAGCCTGTCCAAGATCAGCGCCATCAAAGGCGCCGCCTTCACCGCCGCGGTGATGTCTGCCTGCCAAGATGAGCCGGTTGACATGCTCATGTACTATGATTTCCGCCCCAGCGCTTTCTGCGGAGCCTTTGACCAGACAACTTATCGTCCCTCAAAGACTTACTATGCTTTCTACGCATGGGACAAATTGGTTCAGTACGGAACCCAGGTTAAATCGGTTTCGGATGACAAGGAACTATATGCGACAGCTGCCCGTTCCTCTGACGGTCATCTGAGGGTGCTGCTGACCCGTTATTCCGAGGATAACAACGTGACTAAGATACGTCCGTTCCGGATTGAGATCAATGGGGCTGGAGACGGTACCGTATATGCCTATCTCACTGATTCTGACAGGGCATTCACCGAGATTCCCGTGGAGATGAAGGGTGGGGTTATTGAAGGAGTATTGGATCCGGACGCTTTCGTTCTTTTAGACATATCACCGGATCACCATCATCATGAGTAATATCATTCTGCTGACTCTTCTGGGTTTCGGGATTCTCGCCGGCTCCAAAGCCACAACCGACGGGTATACCTATCTTGGTCATAATGAGGATATTCCGGGCGAGAAGATGTTGAACATCTATAACGTCCCCTCGGAAAATGGCCGCCTGGCTGGCCTCTGGTTTGAGTTCCCTGGCCAGATAGGGGATAGTTATGTCAATGAATATGGGGTCAGCATAGCTTCAAACTCGTGTCCATCCAAGTCTGTTAAAAAGTCGAAAGGAAAGCGTCTTTACAAGATCCAGACGAAGGCTTTCCGTGAGGCTAAGACCGCTCGGGAGGCTGTCATGATTATTGGCTCAGAGGTCAGCAGGCATGGATGTGACGAGTCCGGAAGATCCTTCCTGATTGCTGACGCCAAAGAAGGGTGGGTCTGCTCTGTGGTGAGGGGAAGGATATGGGTCGCCCAAAGGGTTCCGGAAGACCATATAATGTTGATATCCAACTGTTTCAACATCGGAGAAGTCAATCTCGATGACACGGTAAATTACTTGGGCAGTAAAAACTTGGTCCGTTATGCCATAAGGAAGGGATGGTACGATCCAAGCAGTGACGGCGCTTTCAATTTCACTAAAGCGTATGCCGCCCCTTCTTCCTTGAGCGATTCCGTGAATATCGGTCGTCTGGCTTTGGCCGGTGAATTCTTTTTCGGAGATGGCATTGACCCTTCGCGGCCGGTGTTCTCCCGAGTACCTCCCAGGAAATTCCATCGCCGGGATTTGTCAAACCTGCTGTCGGACACTTCTTTACGCGACGAGAACACGGCCCTGACGACCATATTTACCTTGAATCCGGCATATCCTCCAAAGAAAGGCACTGTGATATGGGTAGGCTATCCAAGCCAGGATGCCGCCAACCATTCACAATGGACCATATTCACGAAAACGCCGGAGTCTTGCCACCGCTTCGGTGATGCCGACTTGGCCTTGAAGAAGCATTTCAAGGACGTGACTCATTTTAGAGACCGCTGGCCTGACCACTTCTATTGGCACTACCTCTATCCGGAGATAAACATTGATGTCGTGCCTCACGATTTAACCGTGTATGTCCCGAAACTGACTCGGGCAGAGACTGTAAATCATCCGGAATTAGTCGGGGACTCCTTCAATGACCATTTCCATGTCTTGGAAGACCCTGATAGAGGACTCCTCCACGCTTTCTGGACGCAGGGCTCATGGGAGGCCGCGGACGACGAGCATGTCGTATATTCCCAAAGCCCGGATAATGGAGTGACATGGACTGAACCGGTGATCATAGCTGGATCCTCCACACGTTCAGATCCCAAACCTGTGGCCGCGTGGCAACAGCCGATGATCACCAGAAGCGGTCGTTTATATTGCCTTTGGAATCAGGAGACCACCGTCAAGAAACATCTTTGCGGGATTATGTGCGGGCGATATTCTGATGATGGCGGCAAGACTTGGAGCAAGCCCGGGATAGTGCCGTTCCCTAAGCGTTTCAGCACGGATCCTGAAGATCCATCGATTCCTCCGACCTGGTGCATGTGGCAAAGGCCGCTCCGGTTAGGGAAGAATGGCCAATATCTTGCCGGTTGCTCCCGCTACGGTAGAGACGGCCTCAGCCGGGTGGAATTCTGGCGCTACGACAACATAGATGACGATCCTGAAATCAACGATATCCGAATTTCATTCTTCAATACTGAAGATGAGGCATTTGACGCTTCGAAGATAGAGAGGGATAATGATTACATGCCCAGGGAAGGGCTCATTGTCGAGGAAGCTTGTATTGTCGGACTTCCTGACGGGCGACTTTTCTCGGTCATGCGCACAACCACGGGCTCTCCTATATGGTCGGTAAGTTCCGATGAAGGTGAGACCTGGTCCAGGCCGGAGATCCTCCGCATGAAAGACGGAGGAGAGGCGATTCTCCAACCATGCTCTCCGTGTCCGATTTATGATTATGAAGGGCCTGAGGCAAGGAGCGGAAAGTATTTCCTAATGGTGCATAACGCATTTGATTTCAACGGTTTGACTGCTTATCAGAACAGAGGGCCGCTCTATAGGTTTGATGGACGCTTTGTCGAGGGAGCTCACCAGCCGGTTTGGTTCGAGGACAGAGGGGTATTATCTCCGAGGGACACAGGGAACTCGTTCTATACCAGTTACACGGCTCTTGACGGGAAGGGTACTCTCTGGTTCGTCGACCAGAAATACTATTTGTTCGGAAAGAGGATGAATTGATTAGTAATAACTCATTTATAATGAAACATAAGCATTTGTTCCTGCCTTTCGCGGCACTGCTTGCCGGATGCGCAGGCCATAAGACCGAAATGCCAAATGTGGTTTTCATTCTGGCCGATGATCTCGGATATGGGGATCTGGGTTGCTATGGAGCCAAGGGTGTGGAGACTCCGAATGTTGATGGCTTGGCGAGTCAAGGGATTCGTTGCACGGACGCCCATGCTGTGGCGTCCACCAGCACTCCCTCCCGTTACTCACTTCTGACCGGACAATATCCTTGGCGTAAGACGGGTACGGACGTTGCCGCCGGCAACGCCAAAATGATCATATCTCCGGACCAATTCACTGTTGCTGATATGCTTAAGTCACAGGGCTATTCTACCGGCGCTATCGGTAAATGGCATTTGGGATTGGGCTCAGAGACAGGAATGCAGGACTGGAACGGGAAACTGGACGAGGATCTCTCAGACATCGGTTTTGATTACCACTACATAATGGCAGCCACCTCTGACCGTGTCCCTTGTGTGTTTATCGAGAACGGCCGGGTGGTCAATCATGATCCTGATTATCCGATTGAGGTGAGCTACAAGGGTAATTTCGAAGGAGAGCCGACCGGGCGGGACAATCCGGAACTTCTTTATAATCTGCGCTCAAGTCATGGGCATGACATGTCGATAGTCAATGGCATCGGTCGTATAGGCTACATGAAAGGTGGAGGTAGAGCGCTTTGGAAGGACGAGACTATAGCGGATTCTTTGACTGCTCATGCCGTAAGGTTCATCGAGGAGAACGCCAATAAGCCTTTTTTCCTGTATTTCGCCACCAATGACATCCATGTCCCGAGATTCCCGGCTGAACGATTCCGTGGGGCGAGTACCATGGGGCTCCGTGGTGACGCCATCGCCCAGTTCGACTGGAGCGTAGGGGAGATTCTCAATGCATTGGAAAGACTTGGTCTTGAGCAGAATACGATTGTTGTCCTGACCAGCGACAATGGACCTGTGTTGGATGATGGTTATGACGACAAGGCTGAGGAACTCGTAGGGGATCACAAGCCGGCGGGCCCTTGGCGCGGTGGGAAGTATTCGGCGTATGAGGGTGGTACCGCGATCCCGCTGATCATCCGCTGGCCAGGCCATATCAAGCCCGGAAAGGAAGATGACAGAATCATTTCCCATATTGACGGATTCCGGTCTTTGGCCATCCTGTTGGGTGCTGAGATTCCTGCCGGAGCCGCTCCCGACAGCCGTGATTTCAAGGATGCGGAGTATGTGATGGAGATGTCCAATGACCACACGATCTCTGTCTGTGACGAGGAGTGGAAATATATTTCACCATCCAACGGTCCCGAGATGATCCAATGGGGACCTAAGATTGAGACGGGATACCGTCCATTCGACCAGCTTTTCGAACGTCAGGCGGACCCTGGTGAGACCGAGAATGTGGCCGGGAAACATCCTGAAATCGTCGAACGTTTCAAAAACATCGTGCGGGAACAGCGCTGATATGGGAAAGGAAACAACCAAGATGAACAAAGACGCGTTGGCTGGCCATCTGTCAGTCGGGGCAGCCTATGTCATATTCGGGCTTAACATCGTGTTTTGCAAGGATATAGCCAACTCCGACGTGGTATCGCCAGGAGTCCTTTTCACCTTGCGCGCGCTCGGGGCTTGCTCCTTGTTCTGGCTTATCTCACTGTTCACGCCTAAGGAAAAGGTTGAGAAAAAGGATTATTTGAGAATCGCCGCGGCTTCTTTTGTGGGATTGTTTGTTCCCCAGTTCACTTTCCTGCTGGCGATCACGATGTCCAGTTCGATTGACACGGCCATAATGGGAACCCTGGGACCTATTTTCACGATGTTCTTCGCCTACTTTTTCCTGAAAGAGCCTATCACCGGGAAAAAGGCGTGGGGAGTCGCGACCAGTTTCGCCGGTATCTTGTTCCTGATATTCAACTCTGTTCATGCGGATGGAGGTTCAGCCTCATCGCCTCTTGGAATCGCTCTCCTTCTTTTGAATAGTTTGAGTTTCTCGCTGTACCTTGGTTTTTTCCGCCCGTTGATCTCGAAGTACAGCGTCATAACTTTCATGAAGTGGATGTTCCTTTTCGCCCTGATCCTCTCCCTGCTGGTGTTCGGGAAAAGCGTTGTGACTACTGATTTTTTGGCCATACCAAATGCCGTACGTTGGGAAATCGCATATCTAATCTTCTTCGCCACCTTTGTGGCATATTTCCTTATCCCACTGGGACAGAAATATTTACGTCCGACTCTAGTGAGCATGTATTCCTATCTTCAGC
>JAEEGJ010006181.1_pt1 | contig 36313 bp, 34 predicted proteins | sample 8958761 | NCBI WGS metagenome assembly JAEEGJ01 (sample SAMN16246546, study PRJNA631951) | gut metagenome | biome: gut microbiome; feature: rumen; material: RS-attached | host: Bos | place: Iran: Karaj | collected 2018-10
TCCTTGCTGCGGAAAAGACCCTTAGCATTACCTCACCTTCCATGGCAACCTTTTTGTTATACTTTTTGCCAAGGTTTAATATCTGCTGAATCCTCTCCATGTTCGACGCAAAAGTAGTGATGATCAGTCGATTCTTATTGTAAATACTAAAGAACCAGTCCAACTGCTGATATACATCCATCTCCGACTTGGACATGCCCTTTATCATGGCATTGGTACTGTCAGAGAGCACAGCCAGCACTCCCTTCGCACCAAGAGCCGAAAGCCTTGATATATCGGTAGTCTCACCAATGATGGGCGACATATCAAACTTAAAATCTCCGGTATCAACAATAACACCTTCAGAAGTATACACAGCCAGCATAACTGAATCCGGAATACTGTGATTTGTCTTGATAAACTCGACCTTAAACTCCCCGACAACAATAGTCTTCCCTGCCTGAATAGCTCTGGTCTTAATGCCCTTTATTCCAAAGTCCCTGAGCTTATCCTCGACCAGTGTTATCGTCAGAGGCGTCCCGTAAATAGGCACAGGAAGTTCCCTGATAATATAAGGGATTGCACCGATGTGGTCCTCATGACCGTGGGTGATAAAGAATCCCTTAAGCTTGTCTTGATTCTCCTTGAGATATGTTATATCTGGAATAACCAGATCCACGCCCAACATATCATCCTCAGGAAATGAAAGTCCGCAATCCACCACAATAATACTGTCTCCATACTGGAAAGCAGTAATATTCATGCCGATTTGCTCAAGACCTCCAAGTGGAATAATCTTTAGCCTTTCAGCTGTCTGTTCAGTTTTAGTCTTCAAAAAAATAAACCTCCTATATATTTAAATCTTAATAATCAATGTCAGCATCGTCGCCAACTAATTCTTCAAAAAGTTTTGCCACAGCATCGAATTCGACATCGTTTTCTACGAACTCGTAGACAACACTGTCGCCTTCCTCTGTAACTTCTTTTAAGATAGTTGCTTCACTATCTTCGTTTTCATCTTCGCTATCGCATACTAATAAATATTTGATTCCTGAAAGCTGAGTCTCTTCGAGGACGAAGAATTCCAAATCCTCTCCGTCAGCGCCAGATAATACTATCTTTTCCATATTACTCCTAATCTGCCGGTTATGGCTACCAGTCCTTTAATAATTCACTTTAGAAAACTTATAGCTTGATAGCTACCAGCTCATTTGTTAACACTATTATCTAAATAATCTTGTAAAATAATAGCGGCTGCAATTTGGTCGATTACCTTTTTGCGATCCTTTTTGGCTACGCCAGATTCCTCAAGGATCTCATCCGCATATACGGTAGTAAGGCGCTCGTCCACTAGCGTGATTGGAATATCTACACGCTTTTCAAGAAGCTCTTTAAATTTTAATGTCTCCTCACAACGAAAGCCCTCGCTATCATCCATGTTACGAGGATAGCCAAGGACAATTTGTTCAACGCTGTATTCTTCGCAAATTTCTTTGATTCTAACGAGAGTGTGCCGAAGTGCACTAGCTCTGTCACGAGTAATGGTTTCAAGCTCTTGTGCAGTCAAAAGCAAAGGGTCACTAATAGCGACCCCGACAGTTTTTGTTCCATAATCTAGACCAAGAATTCTATTTGCCATTACTTGCTCCAGCTCTCACTAGAAATATATTCCTTTAAAAGCTCTTCAACGAGCTCATCACGTTCAACCTTCATAATAAGGCTTCTAGCATTATTATGACTGGTAATATATGTAGGATCACCAGACATAATGTATCCCACAATCTGGTTCACAGGATTGTAACCCTTTTCTGATAAGGCACTATAAACCTGTTCGATAACTTCTTTGACTCCAACAGGGTTGTCCTTTTGAACCTTGAAATATTGTGTGTTACTTAAATCTGCCATAATTACCTCGTCTCTTATCACACCAAGCATTCATTAGTAGTTACATTGTAATATAGAAAGCCTTAAATTTCAACAACCAAGTACTGTCCGTCCTCTGTTAACGCCTTGCCTGAGGCCTTGATTATACAGTTGGTGTAATCCTGATCACCCTGAGCTTTGATTGCACACTTGATATACTCTCTTGAAAAACCGACAAAATAATCCTGACCATCGATGCTAGTTTTCTCTTCAAAGAGAATATCCAATTGCTGTCCAACATGCTTTAATCTGTACTCCTTGGTGCACTGATTCCCAACTGTTATTAAGCTTGCACTACGCTGCTTTTTAATAGCGTTAGTAATCTGCCCTGGCATTGTTGCTGCCTTGGTTCCCTCACGTTTAGAGTAAGCAAATACATGTAACTCGTAGAATGCAATCTGTCTAACGTAATCCTCTGTGATTGCATACTCCTCTTCTGTTTCACCTGGGAATCCTACGATAATATCAGTAGTGATTGCAGGGTCGTCGAAATATCTCCTAAGAATTTCTACCCCCTTAGTATACTGTTCAATTGTGTATTTTCTGTTCATTCGAACTAAGACTGTATCGCAGCCAGACTGAAGAGACAAATGAAAGTGCGGGCAGATTTTGGTAAGAGCAGAAACTCTCTTTGCAAAATCCTCTGTCACAATCTGAGGCTCTAAGGATCCAAGCCTGATTCTTTCAATACCATCTATCTTTTCAACCGCTTCAAGAAGCTCTATCAAAGTGTAATCCTTGCCACTGCCATATGAGCTAAGATGTATGCCGTTGATGACAACTTCCTTGTAGCCGTTTTTAGCAAGTCCTGTAACCTCTTCTACAACATCCTCTATATCGCGACTTCTGATGCGACCGCGAGCAAATGGAATGATGCAATAGCTACAAAACTGATTGCAGCCATCCTGTACCTTCACAAAAGCTCTGGTGTGCTCGGAATCCTTTTCGATATGCATGTTTTCGTAATCAACTGTTCCGTTATTGATATCTATATAATCAACAATTGGTTCGCCTCCAAGTGATTCAAAGTACTCATGAATCTTTGCGACCAAATCGTTTTTCTTGTTGTTTCCAAGTATGATGTCCGCCCCAAGCTCTTCTGGAATATCCTTGCCAAAGTTTTGAACGTAGCAGCCTGCAGCAACAACACAAGCGTCAGGATTAATCTTCTTGCACTTGTGAATCATCTGACGAGATTTTCTGTCAGCAATGTTGGTAACAGAGCATGTATTTATAACGTATACATCAGCTACTTCGTCAAAGCTAACGATAGTAAAACCATCCTTTTTCAAAAGCTCTTCCATAGCTTCGGTCTCATATGCATTTACCTTACAACCAAGGTTGTGTAAAGCAGCTTTTTTCATTGTATTTAAAACCTTTCTGATTACAGTAATAATTCAATAGTTTTGTTGACTTTTAGGTACCTTTGCTTTAGTATTACCTATAGATATATTACAAATTCTTTTGAGGAGGCAGCAGCATGAAAACAGTTCAAATTTCACTTAACTCAATCGACAAAGTAAAGTCATTCGTCAACACAATCAGCCAGTTCGACTATGATTTTGATCTTGTTAGTGGACGTTATGTTATCGATGCTAAATCAATCATGGGTATTTTCTCTCTTGATTTATCTAAGCCAATCGATCTCACAGTTCACGCTGAGGGAGATGCAGAGGACGTTATGTCAACATTAAAGGATTACATCGTTTAATCCACATAAAGCTGTAAATATTAGGAGCTTTGCCTGATTGCAAAGCTCCTTTTTTCTTTATAAAAAATCACTCTGTAATTCCTATGAATTTTATCTTACTTTGACAATTTCCACTGTTTCGATGGCCTGCTTCATAAGCTCATCTATCTTTTCATCAAGGTTGTGCTCATGCTTCTCAATAACCTCAAGCTTTGGCTTTGTGACAGGATGCTTAGCCACAAAGATTGTACAGCAATCCTCGTATGGCAAAATCGATGTCTCGTATGTATCAATCTTTTCAGAGATATCGATAATATCCTGCTTGTCAAATGCGATAAGTGGTCTGTATACAGGAAGCGAACAAACTGCATTTGTGCAATTAAGGGATTGCATAGTCTGGCTTGCCACCTGTCCGATTGACTCGCCGGTAATAAGTCCAAGGCAATCATTTTCCTTTGCAAAGTGCTCTGCTATTCTCATCATATATCTACGCATGATGATAGTAAGCTCATCGTGAGCACACTGCTCGTATATATAAAGCTGAATATCAGTAAAGTTTACAATGTGTAAATCGATTGGGCCTGAATACTTTGCCACAAGCTTTGCCAAATCTACAACCTTGTTTTTGGCTTGTTCGGAAGTATAAGGTGGTGCGTGGAAATATGTTGCCGAAAGTGTAACACCACGCTTTGCAACCATATAGCCTGCAACAGGAGAATCGATACCACCAGACAAAAGAAGCATAGCCTTGCCTGCTGTACCAACTGGCATTCCGTGAGGACCTGGAATCTCAGTTGAGTAAATAGCGATGTTCTCCCTCACCTCTACATAGATGATTCTATCTGGATTATGAACATCAACATGCATCTCTGGAAATGCGTCGATCAGTCTTGCACCGATTTCCGCAGCAACCTCCATAGATGTCATTGGATATCGCTTGTTGGCGCGACGGCCCATAACCTTGAACGAGAAGTTTTTATCAGGGAATTCTTCATCAACATATTTGATAGCTGCTTCTGCCATCTTGTCGAAGCCTTCATCTGGAACAACTACAGTTGGACAGATTGCACTGATGCCAAAAACTCGCTGCAAAGCCTCGACAGCCTCGTCATAATCGTACTCACCTTCTACTTCTATAAAGATACGGCCGCTTTGCTTTTTAACAATAAACTTGCCTTCTACTTTATCTAACGCTCTCTTAATCTGACGAACAAGAGCATCCTCAAAAACATATCTGTTTTTGCCCTTAACTCCAATCTCAGAATACTTAATCAAAAATGCCTGATAATTCATTACAAACTCCTCTAAATAGTAATATGCTAAGACTCTTTACTTAGTCATCATGGGAACAAGTGCCTCAAGAGCCCTGATTGCCTTTTCAACCTCATCCATTGTATTGTCTGGACTAAAGCTAAAGCGAATTGTGCGCTCCAGCAAATCCTTTTCAAGACCGATTGATTTGAGAGTCTCGCTGATAGCTGGCTTGTTTGATGAGCAAGCTGACCCAGCAGATACAAACACATCGTATCCATCCTGAAGTGCATTTAGAATAACTTGGGCTCTAGTTCTATTGCCCTTTATTGAAACACTCACCACGTGAGGTGCGCTAGCTTCATCGGTGTGACCATTGACGCTAACACCGTCTATGACACTAACACCTTCGATTAATCGCCGTCTCATAGCATACATGTGCTCTCGGTTGCTGTCAAGATTGTCGTAGGCTTCCTTTGCTGCCACACCAAGACCTGCGATGGCCGGTACATTTTCTGTGCCCGAACGCATACCCCTCTCGTGGCCTCCGCCGAGAATTTGAGGAACCATGATGTTGAAGATACTCTCATTTATATAGATAAAGCCTGATCCCTTTGGACCATGAATCTTGTGACCACTGACAGTCAACAAATCAACGTTCATCTTTTTAGGTAATATTTTCATCTTGCCGAAGGCTTGGATTGCATCCACATGAAAAAGAATGTCTTTATTGAAATCTTTGATGATTTTACCTGCCTCAGCGATAGGCTGAACTGAACCAATCTCGTTGTTTACCATCATAATTGACACAAATATAGTATCCTCTTTGAGAGCAGCCTTTAGTTCATCTAATGAAATGACGCCATATTCATCTGTGCCAAGATAAGTAACCTCAAAGCCTTCTCGCTCAAGTGACTTTATAGGATTTGCCACACTGGCATGCTCAATCCTTGTAGTAATTATATGATTGCCTCGACGCTTTTTGGCTGCAACACCACCCTTGATTGCCAGATTGTTTCCCTCGGTGCCGCCTGATGTAAAATATATTTCTTTGGCCTGAACCTTTAAGATTGATGAGATGATATCTCTAGAATCCTTAAGATAATCCTTAGCTTTAAATCCCATACTATGCAAAGATGATGGGTTGCCAAAATTGTCCTGCAAACACTCCTGCATTATCTTCATAACCCCATCAGAGCATCTGGTGGTGGCTGAATTGTCAAAATAAATCATTACATTTCCTCACATCTAAGCATCAACGCACTGAGTGTGCAAATTGCTGCTGTATCAGTTCTAAGTATTCTCTTTCCAAGAGAAATCAGCTTAACACTGTCTTTAACAAGTACTATTTCAGAAGAATCAAAGCCTCCCTCTGGGCCGATGAATACACCGATGCTTTGTCCCTTTTCTAGACCATTAAGCGCATCAAAGGTATCCTGCATTCCATTCTTACTTTCATAAGGGAGCAAGATAACATCAAGATTCTTGGCATATTCAAACGCCTCATTAAATGACATAAAGCTATTTATCTGCGGAATGATAGACCGCTTTGACTGCTTTGCCGCAGCCCCGGCAATAGCTTGATATCTTTCTCTTTTTGACTTTTTCTTTTTGTCATCAAGCTTAACTATGCAGTTCTTCATCTGAACAGGAATGATTTCGAAGACACCTAACTCAACACATTTTTCGATGATGGTTTCCATTCTGTCACCCTTTGGAAGCGCCTGAAACAGATAGATTTTGTTTGGCAACTCCGTGGATGGAACTTCTTCCAAAATAGATACCACAAGCTCTTTGTCCAAAGCTTCTTTGACAGCGCAGATATAGTTTGTGCCATCAGCCAATGACACTCTAATCTTTTCGCCAGTCTTGAGCCGCACCACACGAATTAGATGATGTGCATCCTGTCCTGTAATTGTTATTTCACCATTGACTGGTGTTTCGTTAATAAATACTTGCTGCATAGGCTTATTTCTGAGCGGTAATGTTTACCCACTCTCCCTGATGATTAATCTCTACTATTGTAAGTCCCACTGCCTCAAGGGCAGCCTTTACTTCATCCTCTTTAAAATCGATGATTCCGGAAGTGATAAAGTATCCACCTTGCTTTAATGTTGGAGGAACAGCTGGTGCCATTCCTATAATTATATCTGCCAAAATATTGGCAACAACAACGTCGTACTTTTCGTAGCCAACCTTGTCCTGCAACTCTTTGTCGTCAGTAAGGTTGCCCACATAAAAATCACCCTGACTCTTTGGTATGTGGTTGACTTCAAAGTTGTCATAGGTAGATGCGATACAGTCTTCATCAATATCTGTGCCTACCAAATGGCAATCTCCATTTAAAAGCTTGCTTGCTATGATAGAAAGAATACCGCTACCACATCCTATATCAAGGATTTCATCTCCAGGCTTGAGGTATTTTTTGAGCTGACGAATACAAAGCTGCGTGGTCTCGTGTTTACCCGTTCCAAAAGAAACGCCTGGATCTATCTCTACAAATATCTTGCCCTTATCGGAAGGCTCTATATCCTCCCAAGTAGGCTTGATAAGAATATCATCAATATAAAAGGATTTAAAGAACTGCTTCCAATTGTTAATCCAATCTTCTTGTTTGGTGACGGAGGTGTCGATTGTTGCCTCACCTATGTCCATAGTCTCTTTTAACTCAGAAAGAGAAGTCTTTACCTGCTGTAAAAGCGATTCGTGATCCTCGTCATCAGACAAATAGAATGACACCTTGGATAAACCGTTGTCCTCTGGTAAATCTGGTTGGAGCTCCTTGAACTCTCCGCCTTGGTTATCTCCTGGGACAGGCACATTGTTCTCTATTTCTACTGAGACAATGCCAAGCTCCATTAAGGCAGCGCTGATAAAATCCTCCGCCTCGGTAGTTGTGTTAATTGAGTACTTAATCCAGTTCATTTTAAATCCTCGTGACATGAAAACACATATCAGGGAAAACCCTGATATGTGAAATTAACAAGTTATTCAGCTTGTGCCTTGGCGGCTGCAGCCTTTGCTGTAATCTCTTCTTTGAGGTCTAAGCATTTGTCTTTAAGCTTTCTAGAAGTGCTTGGAGACTGAATCAAACGAGCGATAAGCTTCATCGCAGCGTCGTATTTTTTGTAATGCATAGACATGTTGGCGAGCATATACTCAACAGCCTCTGATGCCATTCCGCAATATGGAGGTGTTTCGGTACCAATTGCCTTCATAAAGCCCTCGTATGCCTGCTTGTAGAAGCCCTCGTATTCTTTGGTGACATAATCTACAACCTTTGGATCTGGATCCTTGGCATTTTGTAGCTCCTTGAGCTGAGAGCGGCGAAGCCATGCTATCTTGAGACATACATATGCCTTTTCTGACATCTTGGCACGCTTTTTCATGGTACAAATAAGTGCAAGCTTGAACTTTTCTACAGAATAATCGTAGGAATAGATATCTGGCAAAGTCTCGCCCTGCTGAGGCTTGAAGCTTGGGCAGAAATCTGCGCGAATAAGCTTTACGCGGGCTGTATCGATTTTGGAAAATGTTGTATCCAGCGCCGAATAGCCACAGTGTGGACATGACAAAAAGTCGTATTTGCACTTGTCAACATACTCGTAATTAGGTCTGAGGTCGAAATCAGGTTCTAGTCTTTTGAGCTTGGTAGCAAGAACTGCCTTGATAGGGAAATCCTTGTCGCAAACAGGACATCTAACCTTTTTATCGAGGATAAAATCCTTTTCCTCTTTGACAACTGGTGCAGCTGTCTGACCTGCAGATGCATCACCCTTTTTGGCTGTTTCATCTGCCAATATATCTAGTTCCCCATCCATTGAGAAACCAAACTTTTCCATTCCTGAAAGTAGATTCATAACTCGTCCTTTTAATTAATTATTAGTTGTAGGTAACTTGAATGAGCTCTTAAGAGAGACAATTCGGTTGAATACAAGTGAATCAGGCTTTGAATCCTTGGCATCAACGCAAAAGAATCCCTGACGAACAAATTGGAAACTGTCATAAGCCTTGGCATCCTTTAAAGATGGCTCTACAAGGCAATTCTTAAGAACTTTAAGTGAGTTTGGATTGAGATTCAAACTACCATCTTCATTATACACTCCTTTTTCTTCGTCTACAATGTTTTCATATAGACGAACTTCTACCTGAAGTGCTGTCTTGGCAGCTACCCAATGTATTGTTCCTTTAACCTTGCGACCATCTGGGCTATCGCCACCCTTGGTTGCTGGGTCGTATGTACAGTGAATGCAAGTAACCTTGCCGTCTTCGTCTGTTTCATATGATGTACATGTAACAAAGTAGGCGTTCATAAGGCGAACCTCGTTACCTGGATAAAGTCTAAAGTACTTCTTTGGAGGCTCAATCATGAAATCCTCTCTATCGATGTAAAGCTCTTTACCAAATGGCACCTGACGACTGCCAAGTGATTCGTTCTCAAGGTTGTTTGGAACATCGAGCCACTCAAGCTCATCACTTTCATAGTTGTCGATAACAAGCTTTACTGGATCAAGAACACCCATCACGCGGCTTCTTGTAGTCTTTAAGTCTTCACGGATGCAATACTCAAGCATCGCATAGTCTGATGAAGAATTAGCCTTTGAAATACCGGAAAGCTCAACAAACTTCTGGATTGAAGCTGGTGTGAATCCACGGCGTCGAAGTGCTGCAATTGAAACAAGACGTGGATCGTCCCAACCATCTACTATGCCATCCTCTACAAGCTTTTTGATGTAGCGCTTGCCAGTAACAACGTTTGTAAGGTACATCTTTGCAAACTCAATCTGACGAGGTGGCTGAGGAAAGCCTGCTGACTTAACCACCCAGTCGTATAGTGGTCTGTGGTCCTCGAACTCCAATGTACAGATAGAGTGTGTAACTCCCTCGAAAGCATCCTCAAGTGGATGGGCGAAATCGTACATAGGATAGATGCACCACTTATCACCTGTGTTGTGATGTGTCATGTGAGCAACTCTGTAAAGAATTGGATCTCTCATGTTGATATTTGGGCTAGCCATATCGATTTTGGCCCTAAGTGTGTGTGAACCGTCCTCGAACTTGCCCGCCTTCATATCTTCAAAAAGCTGAAGGTTTTCTTCCACTGAACGATTTCTACTAGGGTCTTCTTTACCTGGGTGTTCGAAATCACCTCTGTACTCACGCATCTTGTCTGCTGGCAAATCTGAAACATAAGCCAAGCCCTTTTTTATCAAATCAACAGCCACTTCGTACATCTTGTCGAAATAATTAGAAGCAAAATATAAGTGATCGCCCCAGTCTGCTCCTAGCCACTGGATATCAGCCTTGATTGAATCTACGAACTCAATCTTTTCCTTGGTAGGATTGGTGTCATCAAATCGCATATGGAACTCGCCATTGTACTTTTTAGCAAGACCATAGTTAAGGATGATGGACTTGGCATGACCAATATGTAAATAGCCATTAGGCTCTGGTGGGAAGCGCGTACATACGTGATCGTAAACGCCCTCCTTTAAGTCCTTATCGATTTCTGCCTCGATAAAATTTTTGCTAACTACTTCTTCACTCATTGAATAATTGTCCCTTCATATTATTATTAGGATATGCTGCATTGCAGCTATTTTTTAATATGCTTGTGAGTAAACAAATGATCACTACAATATTCGTAATTGCCGTCGCACTTGCTGCAGAACCTGAATTCTAGCTCTGGATTGGTAAGCTCGGTCCGACCGCACACTGCACATTTGTGTCTTGCAATCGGTGTACCGTCGCGGTACTGAGTGCGAGGCGGTGTGACGTTGCGCTTGAACTCTGCTCGTCTGTGTATATCCTTTGGATTGAACCTAGCTGTCTTTCTAGTAAGAACAAAGAATATAAGTACGTTGAGCAACGATGCTATGATTGGAATAGCTATGAAGAGCTGTCCGCCAATGATAGCCTGGATTATGTTGAAACCTATGATTGCAACGTAAACTATCGACATCCATTTCATCTTGATAGGTATGATGAAATATAGCAAAACCTGCATATTTGGAAAGCAGATGGAAAATGCCAAGAATATCGAAAGGTTTACATACATTGTGCTGATGGTGCTTCCGATTATACCTACAGGCAAATCTCCGCCATAAATAGCGTAGGTAATAAAGGCGCCGATTATGGTAAAGAACATGCCGCCAAACATAAATATGTTGAACTTGAAGGAGCCCCAGCTATACTCTAATGACCTACCAAGCTGATAATAAAGCATGAACATGATTAGAGCGAAAATAATATTGTCGTTTGGTGGAATAATAATCCAAGTAAACAATCTCCAAATCTGGAACTTATGGATGATGAAATATGGCTCTAAAGTTAAGTAACTAAGATAATTAAAGCCAGTAAATCTTGTTCCAAAATAAAACAGATAACCAAGGGCATAGCCTGCCAACAAATATATTATTAAGTTTTTAATAGCGTATTTTCCGAATTTCTTTTCAAGCTTATCTATCAAAATAATACCTCCAGTAACTACACGTAGACATAATAATAGACTTTAAAGATTATAACCCTTTAAAGCCTATCACCGCAACCAAAAATATCTATTTTAGATAAGTTTCAACATTATTTCTATCAATTTTCACATATGGTACATAGTAATACTTATCTTGGTCTAGCTTGATGTCCTTTGGCACCTGTCCAGATACAGCAATTCCTATCGCCATTTTTGCGATTATTTTGCCCTTCGCATCCGCGTCATTTAAAGCAGTGCCGATTATATTGCCATTGCTAATCTCTTCCATGGCCTCCTGCTGACCATTGACTCCTACAACCATAGGCATTGTCTGAACACCAAACTGCTTAAGTGCATCAACAGCGCCAAGCGCCATATTGTCATCGTTTGCAATAACAAGCTCTATCTGCCGTGGATAACCCTGAAGCAGCGCTGTCAGCTTGGTATGAGCCTGTTGCCTATCCCAATTTGCAATCTCATCTCCCAGGCGCTCTAGCTCTACCCCGCCATTTACAATAGTCTCTACGCTAACGCGGCTTCTGACAATGGAATCCTGGTGCCCCGCCTCGCCCTCAAGCATAACGTATTGAATAACACCATCTTGATTTAAATCTACATCAGCAAATCTGGTCTTGAGCTCAGACAACACTATCTCGCCTTGAATCTGTCCGCTTTCCTCTGGCTTGGCTCCAACATAGTATAGCTTGTTAAATCGATTCAAATCATCCTCAACAACCTCACGATTGAAAAAGATGATTGGAATATCTGCAGACTTTGCCTTTTCGATTATAACTGTGGCATCGGTTCTATCGACAATATTTACGCAGATAACATCATAATTCTTTTCGATGAAATCCTCCACCTGGTCATTTTGAACAAGCTGATTCTTACCAGAATAAACCACTGTAGTCGTAATATCGATATCCTTTTTCTGTCCATACTCAGTAAGATAGTCTTCAATGTTGTGACGTATATCCTCGGTGAATGGATCGAACTCGCTGTACATGGTGACGCCAACCTTGATTGATAGCCTGTCTCTTTCTTGTAAAGCCTCTTTCTTGCAGCCAACAAATGAAGTGGTAATTGCAAGAGTTAACAAGAGGCCGCAAAACCTTTTTAACATATCTACTCCTAAAAATGATGATGCTACATTTATATTACTTTATCCAGATTGAATTACTTAACAAATGGAAATAGCACCTTTTCCATCTGCTCTGAATACATAGACTCCTTGTCTACTATATAGTATAGCGGCACACCTTTGGCAATTCTCGTCAATGATTTACCATCCAAAAAATGCTCAACTGTAATATACCCCAAGGAATAATCATCCTCATATGCCAAGGCATCTACCAAGGATGAATCTAAATAGTAAACTGATTCCTGTCTGTTATCTATCGCATATACGGATATCGCATCTAAAAGATAGTCCTTTTTGGATGCAATCATATCGATTGTTGCAGAATCCAATGCAACAACTCCATCGTACCTTAACGCATAGCGCAGCTGATAAACATTGTTAACCAACTCAGCAGAATCTTTGCTTAATGCAAGCTCGTATTCTATATCTGATTTATCTAAAGCATCCTTCAAACCATCAATTGCAAGATTCGCATTTGCGGATTCGGAACCACCTAGCAAGAGCAAATTATATGACTCTTTTGCATCGATGATGTGCTGTGCCAAATCCCGGCCCAAGCTGTATTCGTCTACCATCAAGTTGTTGTGGTCACTTTTGACGTTGCCAGTTTTGACAAAGATTACACTACTGGCAAAGCTCTTTGCTTTAACAAGCTCCCGAACCTTGCCGTAATATCCGCTTGCCACCGCTACATAGTCAGCCCCTTCACTAAACTGACGGCTTATAACATCTAGTTCTCCCTCAGGACCTGCATCCCTAGGGCTATTAACAAAAGTAACAATGCAATCGTTATCTGAGGCTGCCGCCTCTGCTCCGTATTGCATATTGTCCCAACGATCTAGGTTGTCGTCGCTTACAACAAAGGAAATCTTAATGGTCTCACGAGTGAGCTTACTGTAGTTGGTGTAGATATAGTACTCCACAATAATGAGTCCTAAGAGAGCCAGAAAGAAACCGATTAAAAGCTTATTTTTTCTCATCTTCCGCTCCTTTCATGTACTCATCATAAGTGAGCTTTGGAAGTCGGATTGTTGCTGTGGTACCTTCATCTAGCTCACTAGTTATTGTTAGACCATAATCCTCCTTAAAATACAAATTGATACGTTGATTAATGTTCCAAAGTCCTATTCCAGAGCCCTTGCCCGTAGAAGTTGTTTTTTCTACTAGGAGATTCTCTAGTACCTTTGGTGGAATTCCCATTCCATTGTCTCGCACCTCGATGTAGATGTCTCCGTCCTTTTCGTAAGCCTCCACATCGATTATACCTTCGTCATCCAAATCTCCTACTGCGTGATAAATAGCATTTTCAATCAGCGGTTGGATGATAAGCTTGATCGTGATGCAATTTTCAATTGCAGGATCAACCTTGATGTTTGCTTCAAATTTGTTTTTGTAGCGAACCTTTTGGATTGCAAGATAGTTCTTGGCATGGGTGATTTCGTCCTTGATAGTGATTATGTTGCTTCCCTTGCTGAGACTGATTCTAAATAAAGAAGCAAGACTTGTTATCATGGATATTGCTTCTGGGTACTTTTCAGCCTCTATCATCCACACAACAGAATCCAAGGTGTTATACAAGAAGTGCGGATTAATCTGAGCCTGCAACGCGTTGAGTTCGGACTTTCGCTTTTCCTTTTGCTCTGCCACCTGCTCGTCCATAAGATTGCGCATCTGCACAACCAAGGATTTGATGGTGCGCCCCAAGTGCCTGATTTCGTGTGAACCACCGATGTATATTTTTTCCGCATCAAAAATACCGCCTTCGATATCTGTAAGGGAACGCTCAAGCTGACGAATTGGGTCGGTAACAATCCTTGAAATAAACAGATTACCAAACAGAATCAAAAAGATAGTAACGGTAATGATAATCAGCATGAACACTCTAAGCTGATTGTACTCAACGGCCAAATCCGACATCGGAACCACAGATACAATCTTCCATCCTGTATAGCCTATTGTTTTAACAACAACAGCACGGTTCTCTCCATCGAAGTTTTCCATGTAGTTTCCATCATCGTAGCTTGCTGCCTCGATGTTGTTTTCTTTGGCAAGACCGTTGTAGATTGCCTTCTGCTTTGGATGGAATATGATATTTCCGTTGGAATCAATTAGGTACACGTAGCCCATGCCCTGCTCGTTAACCTTGGAAAACATCTGCTCAATAGAAGAATAGTTCATGTCTACAAGAAGGATACCTCTCCTAGTGTGACCCATGTAATTAAGCTCCACACTACGGCTCAAAGACACTACCCAGTAATAACGGTAGCTACTGCTCTCAAAAATATTTTGCACGTGTGGTGCTGAAAAATGAAAGTTTTCGATGCGCTCTTCTGTATTTAAAAACCACTCCTGCTCTGTTAAATCCACGCCACCCTTGCGGGTTGCAATTGGTGCAGCAGATATGAGTGCACCGTCTTGAGAAATACAGGCAACACTAATCAAGTTATCCTTGTTTGCCTCGTACAAAAGATCCATTTCTTTTGTCATATTCTCGATAGGGTCACTGGTCAAATCCATGTTCTTGATGACCTTGTAGTACATACTATTAGAAACTCCCATCATATTTCTAAGATAGGAATTAAGATTCCAACTAATCTGGTCGATTACCTGCTCGTTGTAATCGATAGATGATTGCCGAGCGGTATTGATGTAGTTAGTATAAAAGGCAAAAGCCATAAATGTCATACTAAGAATAGCTACAACTGTAAACGACAGCGAAATTACCAGCTGGATGCTTCTACGCTTAGATGCCCTTTTTACTTTGCGTAATTGATTTAGAAGATTAAACTTTATCATCAATTTTCCTTCTTTTGTCTATACTTTGATGGAGAAATACCATAAGCTTTTTTGAATACATAGCTGAAATAGTTTGGCTCATCGTAGCCAATCATGCCAGCGATTATGTAGGCCTTTTCATCTGTGTTATCAAGGAGCCATACAGCCTTTTCCATTCTAAGGTTGGTAAGATAGGTGACAAAGCTAAGCCCTGTTGTCTTCTTGAAGAGAGAAGAAAAATAATTAGGGCTAACGTTTAACAACTCGCAAAGTCTATCTACCGATAAATCAGATTCAGCGTAATGCTCTCTGATAAATTCCTTTGCTTTGTCTATGAGCATACTGGTGCTGTCGTGCCTTGTTTTATTGATAGTCTCCTTAACAAAGAAGCATCTTTGGGAGAACCAAAATTCTATTTCATCGATGGATTGTACATTATCCAAGAAATCAAATATATCCTTGTCCATTCCACCGATTTCGTCCTCGTTTATCGAAAAGGATTTGGCAAGCTTGATAATCTCAAAATATGCCTCTAGGATTGAAAGCTTCATTTGATATAAAGACATGCCATTTCTGGAAAGGTTGATGAAAAACTCGTGGATAGCAAGAGATAATTCATCTGCCTCGCCAATTTTGATTTGCTTTAAAATATGGTTGACATTGTCGTTTTCAAAAAGGTTAAGAGCCTTGCCCTTTGGCTCCAAATCCTTGATAGAAAACGCCTGGTTTTCATCCAAAATAAGTCTGTAGGCACAGGCTTCCTTTGCTGACTTGAAGGAGCTGAACAAATCCTTGAGTCCACTGACCGTTGTACCAACACCAGCGGTAGTTGGCACTTCTAAAAGCTTTGCAGAAAGCTTACAGATACGATCCAGATCTAAAACAAAATCCTCGTACTCTTCCTCTCTCTCAAAACAACCAAGAACAATCACGTTGCCCAAATAGTTGATTACATAATAATTGGAATGATTACTAAGACGTTCCTTGGTAAGCTGATTGAGCGAAACCGAAAGCAAACGTCTCTTGTCGTTATTAAGATTAGCGTTGTTTTCAAAGGAAAGCTTGATTATGCCGACGGCATAGAATTCGCCCCTAATACCCTCTCCGTAATCAGAAATAATCTCATCTATTCTGTCTGGCTCGATGTGACCTTCTATTAGACCAATCAAGAATTGCTCTCGAAAAAGAGGATAGCTCTCTTGATAGTAACGCTCCAATGTTTCCATGTTACGGCGCTTATCAAGCTCATCGTCAAGCATATCCTTGAGTCTAGAGAACACCTTGTAAAGCTCATCGGCATCGATTGGTTTGAGTATGTATTCTTCTGCAGATAATTCGATAGCCTCTTTGGCGTATTCGAATTCATCGTAACCCGAGAAAATGACTACCTTGGTAGCTGGAAGTTCTTCCTTAAGTAGCTTTGCAAATTCCAAGCCGTTTAAGAAAGGCATGTTGATATCAGTCAAAACAACGTCTGGCTGGTATTCAAGAGCTTTCTCTAATGCATCCCTGCCGTTTTCGGCAGTGGCAACAACAATGAAGCCAAGCTCCTGCCAATTTATCTTTTTTTCGATGGCGATACGTACTTCTTCTTCGTCATCTACGAGCATAACATTATACATATAAAAACTTCCTCGTAATACATTGAATAGAATCATTATATCAAAAAGGTTTACAAAAATGGAGTCTCACTTATAAAAGTGAAACCCCATTATAACTAGTGGAAAGCCATTAATATATTCTATGCGTAAAAATTGCTTAATTGAGAGAACAGAAAGGTTTACTTATTTTTACGCTTAGAAAGCACATCTACTGTAACAGCTCCGAGAAGAACTGCACCTTTGACAATCTTCTGAACATCTGTTGTCCATCCGAAAAGTGACATACCATTGTTAAGGATACCCATTACAAAGGCACCAACAACAGCACCAAGGATAGAACCTGAACCACCGGCTACCGCTGCACCACCAATGTAGCAAGAAGCGATGGCATCCATTTCGAAACCATCACCAGCCTTTGGTGTAGATGATCCGTTTCTAGCTGAGAGGACGATACCTGCTATAGCAGATAAAACACCCATGTTTGTGTATACCCAAAAGAATACTTTATTTGTATTGATACCTGAAAGGTTAGCTGCTTTTCTATTACCACCCAAAGCGTATATCTGTCTACCAGCAACCGTCTTTGTAGTAATAAATGCATAGATGGCAATGAGAATAACCATGATAAGAAGTATGAATGGTAATCCATTGTATCTAGCAAGCTTATAGAAGAAGAACCAAATAATGAACAACATGATTGCATCCTTTAATATTGTCTGCCAAGCAGGAGCAAGTGCAAAGTTGTATTTCTTCTTTATTCTAATGCTTCTAAGCTCTGACATGATTAGAGCAACAGAAACGATAACAGCTACTGCGATTGATACTAAATCAAGTACGCCATCACCAAAGAATATTTTATAGGTTGGTAAGAAACGAGCACCAATAAAAGTGTAATTATCAGGAAGTGGTCCCTTTGTCTGAGACTTAAGTAAGGTATATGTTAAACCTCTGCCCATCAACATAGTAGCTAGCGTTACTACAAAAGGAGGAATGTTCAAATATGCTATGAACACACCAGCAAACATACCTACAACAAGACCAATCGCTAGTGCCACAATAATAGCAACCCACATATTCTTGTTGTAATCCATCATTAAAATACCGGCAGCAGCTCCACAAAGAGCAACTATTGAACCAACACCAAGGTCGACGTTACCAGTCAATACGCAAAGCAACATACCAATTGCAAGGATTACTACGTAACCATTCTGCATTACAAGGTTGTTGATATTCATAGGTGTAAGGTTCTTGCCGTGTGTAAGAACGGCAAATATTAAATAAATAACAATAAGGGCAAGAAACATGCCATATTGTTTCATATCCAGATTAACTCTTTTTTTCTCCATTTCCATCATTCCTTTCTGTTATGCGCCATTACGCACTGCATAATCTTTTCTTGAGAAACCTCATCACTTGTAAGTTCTCCAGCGATTTCACCTTCGTTAATAACATAGATTCTGTCACAGGTACCTATAATCTCTGGCATTTCCGAAGAAATAACTATGACAGCCTTTCCAGCTTTCGCAAGCTCGTTAATAACGCAGTAAATCTCATATTTAGCTCCTACATCGATTCCTCGTGTCGGTTCATCCAAAATCAAAACATCCGGTTGCGTAAGCATCCACTTAGCAAGTACAACCTTTTGCTGATTACCGCCTGATAGAGAACCAACCTCTTGGTTGATGGAATTAGCTTTTAAATTTATTCTCTTTCTATATTCTTCAGCTGCAAGAATCTCATCATTGCCTTTAATCACGCCATGTTTAGAGAAGAACTTAGGACGTGCAGCAAGAGTCATATTCTCTTTGATGTCACCGATTAACACTAGACCGTTTGTCTTTCTATCCTCGGTAACATATGCAAGCTTGTTGTTAATGGCATCACTAACGTTGTTTAGCACAACCTCTTTGCCATTAATGGTTATAGTGCCAGAAATCTTTTGACCATAACTCTTACCAAATATACTCATGGCGAGCTCGGTACGACCAGCACCCATCAATCCTGCCAGACCAACAACTTCACCGGCCTTAACATTGATGTTAATATCTTTAAGCATCTGACGATCTGGGTCATCAGGATGAAATACATTCCAGTTTTTGACTTCAAATATTGTGTCGCCTATAGTGACACCCTCTCTCGCAGGATATCTGTTTGTAAGTTCACGACCAACCATGGCCTTAATAACTCTATCCTCAGAGAAATCATCTACTCCCTTCACGAGAGTCTCGATTGTCTTACCATCACGAATAACTGTAACGGCATCTGCCACGTAGCTTATCTCATTAAGCTTGTGGGAAATAATAATACAGGTTATACCCTGATTTTTAAGCTCTAGCATAATGTCTAGAAGCTTTTTAGATTCTTCATCGTTCAACGCAGCTGTTGGCTCATCTAATATTAAAAGCTCAACTTTTTTTGCCATGGCCTTAGCTATTTCTATAAGCTGCTGCTTTCCAACACCAAGTGAATTAACTGGTGCATTTATATTCTCATTATCAAGACCAACTTTTTCAAGCATCTCTTGAGCACGCTGTCTTGTCTTGGTCCAATCAATAACGCCTTTCATGGACAACTGCTCATTTCCCAAGAATACATTTTCAGCAATTGAAAGAAGGGGACTTAAAGCCAACTCCTGATGAATAATAACGATACCTTCTGCTTCTGAATCCCTAAGATTATGGAACTTGCAAAGTTGTCCTTTATATTCTACTTCACCATCATAAGTACCATATGGATAAACGCCAGAAAGGACATTCATCAGTGTAGATTTGCCAGCACCATTCTCACCGCATAGAGCATGGATTTCCCCTTTTTTCACTTGCAGATTAACATCATCAAGTGCTCGTACTCCGGAAAATTCTTTTATGATGTGTTTCATTTCCAAGATGTAATCTGACATTTTCTACTCCTTTTTTATCCCCTCATCCGTCTGCTTCGCAGACGGATGAGGGGTAAGATTTAAAACTAATAATTATCTATGGCTTCCCAAATTAATCAGCTTTAAGCTGCTCTTCTGTGTAGTAACCACCATCAACAATGATTTCTTTGTAGTTATCCTTATCTACTGCAACTGGTGTGCAAAGATATGAAGGAACTGTAATCTTACCATTGTTGTACTGATCTTTATCGTTGATTTCTGGCTCTGAACCTTCAAGAACTGCCTGAACCATAGTTACGCACTTGTCAGCAAGAAGACGTGTGTCCTTGTAAACTGACATTGTCTGTGAACCTGCAATGATGTTCTTTGTAGCCATAAGCTCTGCATCCTGACCTGTGATAAGTGGCCAATCTTCGCCAACCTTGTATCCAGCACCTTCAAGAGCTGCCTTACATCCATAAGCAAAACCATCAAAAGCTGTTGCACAGATATCTAATTTGTCTTTAGCATAGAAACCTGTTAAGTAGTTCTCACAGTTCTGCTGAGCTGTTTCCTGAGACCATCTTAAGATACATGTCTTTTCAAATGAAGTTCTGCCTGACTTACATACCAATGTACCGTCATCAAGGTATGGCTTAAGGACTTCCATAAGACCGTCATAAAGCATTACAGCGTTGTTATCATCTGGAGATCCCATGAAAAACTCGATTGTGTATGACTCGCCTGCTTCGCTAGCTTTCTTAAGATCTTTAGACTCTTCGATGTACTTACCGATTGCTGTACCAACACCCTTGTTATCGAATGTTGCATAGTAAGAAACTGCATCAGTGTCCATAAGAAGACGATCGTAAGCGATGATAGGAATACCTTGTTCCTTAGCCTGCTGCTCTACATTTACAAGAGCTGATGAATCGATAGCTGCGATAACCAAGCAATCAGCGCCTGAAGCAATCATGTTCTCAATCTGTGAAACCTGAGCCTGAACATCATCCTCTGCATACTGAAGATCAACTTCGTAACCAAGCTTCTCAAGTTTTTCCTTCATGTTGCTACCATCATTGATCCATCTCTCTGATGACTGTGTAGGCATTGCTACGGCAACCTTCTTGCCACCGCCTGCATTAGAACTGCCAGTTGTTGCTGCGCCATCTCCATCATCTGGTGGGTTACCAGTGTCGGCAGGGCCACAACCAATAAGCAAGCTCATTGACATCAGAGCTGTAAGCAATACTCCCAATACTCTTTTTTTCATTATTTCTTCTCCTCCTAATAAAAAAATTCTGCAACCTTCGTTGCCTTAACTATGGTACGATTCTAGCAGTTAACATTTTGCAATAAAATATAAAATTCTATTTTAAATCTTAGAAATTCTACAATCATAGAAATTCGATATTTCATCGTAGAATATTGTAGTTTTTTGTAGATTGTTGCATAAAAAAACGACTCTAAAAAGAGCCGTTAAACTAACACTAATTCTGATATAAAAACAACCGCACAACAAATCGCAGCAACCCTAAACAGGCTTTGATTAAACCACGCTGCTATGATTCCAACCACCAGGGCAAGTACACCTGCAATCTTGTTTTGAGTAACCTGGATGATAGCAGGAAAAGTCATCACCGCCAAGGTAACATATGGAACATAATATAAAAACGACCTGACAAAGGTATTCTTGATTGGTTTTCTAAAAAGGGTGACCGGCAGAATTCTGATAAAGGTACTCACCACCGCAGCCACAAGGATGTATATATAAGTCTTACTCATTTTCAACCTCCGGATGTGGAAATGTAATTGCGGCAAAGACAGATATCACAACAGTAAGAATAATTGTCTTGGTACCGCTAGATATATTTGTAAAGAAGGATGCATTGGCAGCTATAAAGCTTAAGACAAAGCTTATTATTATAAGAATAGCAACCACTCTGTTCTTTCTCGCTTCTGGGATAATGCAAGCTAAAAACATTCCATACAATGCAACAGAAACAGCGCTGACAACATTGGAGGGCATCAAATCTCCTGCGATAATTCCGCAGGCAGTCCCCATCGCCCAGCATGGCACTGCTATGGCGCAGGCCCCATAATTGTAGAATGGATTGATCAGTCCAGGGCGCTTGATAGTTATTGCAAATATCTCATCCGTCACACCGAAACCAACTAATATTCTATGAATCATGGATGTATTTGAATCAAACTTTTGACAAAGGGCTGTAGACATCAACAGGTATCTTGCATTAACCACTAGAGTCATTATCGCCATCTCTATAAAGCCAGCCCCTGCAGCCACAACCGTATATACGGCATACTCTCCTGCGCTGGCTCGATTTAAAAATGAATTGATAAATCCCTGTAAGGGTGTAAAATGTGCATTCCGCGCAAGTATGCCAAGAGAAAATGCTACTGCAAAATATCCCAGTCCGATTGGAATACCATCTTTGAAGCCTTCGACAAAAGCTTCTTTTCTTGAATTTGAGTAATAAGATTTCATAGTTTTTTAATACATTCACTTTCGCATAGGTGTAGAATAATGAATATAGTATCTGCTGTGAAAAACAAATAGCCAGCTAAAATTACCGACCAAAATCTCGTTTTCACATAACACTATTTATAGCTACTCTATTATACAGTAAGGAGTTTGTTTGTGAAACCAGGAGTTTATAAAACCACAAGAAAAAACGGTGATACATATTTCAGAGGTAATATCACCTATAAAGGAAAACATATCAGCATCGGTAGCTATAACTCTGAAGTTATGTGCAACGCTGCCTATAATGAAGCGCGAGATATACTAAAGGATGATTCTATCACTCTGCTTTCCTATCAAAACAAAATAAAATCACTACCCTTTGAAAAGGTAGTGATTCTAATTAATTATAGAGATAATAATATCTACATCAAAAATCCAATTTACTTATTTAACAACTATTTTGTATATTACCTGAATCAGTCAACCATCCTAAAATTTGATAAGGATGATTTATTCTACTATTCAAGTCACAAAATACAATACCGCGGCGGTCATCTGTTTGTAAGCGATTACGGGATGCAGTACAACATATTAAACCGCTATGGAATTAAACCGTACGCCGTTAAGGGCAAAGACTATGCCTTCGCCAACGGCGATGAATTTGATTTGCGATACTCAAACATTATTTTAGTAAATAAGTATCACGGTGTTTCCAAAGAAAACAAATCCGGTCGAATTAAATACGTGGCCAAAATTCACTTGAATGGTGATTTCATTATTGGCCGCTATTCTAGCGAAGCAAAAGCAGCCGTCGCCTACAATAAAGCTGTTGATCTATGCAAAGCCCGCGGCATGAACAAAAACTTCGCCACCAACTTTGTCACCGAATACTCTCCACGCGAATACGCCGACGTATATACGGATATAAAAATCTCCTCTCATCTGTATAAGTTCTTTAGGAATAAGAACTATAGAGAAGCGTAGACTAGTTTACATAATACGGCACGTTATTACCTGCTTATTTTCCACTGTACCATTCGTGGATTGTGCGGTTTTTATGGATTGAGGATTATCTTTTTTATCTGTTGATTGATATCTATTATTTGTGAATCGCTCCGGTTCAGTAATTATTTCATTCTTGTTCGGTACAGTAATCATTTCAGTATACTTTTCACCATTGATATTATGTGTCCTTTCAAAAGTATTATGTAGCTTAATCATCCCTCCATTGCCACTGGCGTTTATTGATTTTTCTTTAATAAAAAATTTATCTATAACCCTACCATTATCATTAACTCCAATAACAGTGTTAGAATCGAAGTCAACAATTACATTCTTATAGCTTTTTCTATTTGACAATTCTAAAATCCTACTATCCTTCGGTATTTTGGGATTATTAAAGGTAATTCTACTTATTGGACCTTCAAGATATCTCTTTTTAATTCTTAGAACTTTAGTATTTTTTATGTTATGGGTCTTTTCACCGTTCTCAAACTCAACATCAAACAATGGCGCTTCATCTCCACCAACTCCAATTAATCTTTCAAAAAACATCTCATCTTTGTTGACAGACTTTTCATCCACTGCTTTACATGATACATATACATATTTATCAAATTCTCTCTTAAATTCACAACCACATGGATCTACTATTTCATCTTTAACCACAACAGATCGTACCAAGCTATCATTTGCATATTTAAATAGTGCAATTTTATTGTTATTACTATACACTTCCTTAATTAATATATTATTTTGGGAATCATATGTAAAATTAACTCTATCTCCCTCCGGAAATTCTATTAAAGAATAACCATTTGAGATAGCCATATTATTAGTATATATTTCTGCCTCAATCAGCTTATTATTTACATATTTTATACTACCCAACAATTCAGCATTATCATCATTTGCACCGTTTGCATATACTTTATGCAATGTGCTTTTATCTTTTGGATTATATATTACCTCTGTTCGTATATTCTTGACATTCCATTGGTAATCCCATATCAAATAAGTAAATTCATCTCCTGTTCCATATATATGTACCACCCCATCTTCATTTAAGGTAATAGCTCCTTTTTGAAGTAATTCCTCGATTCCTTTAGTTAAATATTCATTTATACTCGAAGGCATCTGTTGTTCTAATTGTTGTTTTGTTTGAAAAAGTTCCTCTCCAACCTTTATCTCATTTTCACTTACTTGTATAATTATATCGTTTCCTCTTTTTATCAAATAAGAACCATTATTTATATAGTTACATAAAGTATCATCTGGTTTGAACGTATAAAATAAGTCTCCCACTTTTATCGTACCGATAGGATTTATCGCACTTTGTTGAATAATTTTAAAATCCGAATCATATATTGTAGTCAGAATCCTTTCTCCTCCTATACTATTAATCAACTCAACCTCATTTACCATCGGATGATTTTGCTTAATGAGTCCATTTTGCTTCATCACTTCTATGTTTCCAAACTCAATAAAGCCATCGATAGCTGCATCGTTTCTTATATCTCGTAATACATATGCAGTTTCATTGTAATTACCTTGAGATGGTTCGAACTTTTTAGTAACCAAGCCATAATACATTGCTTCATGAGACATTCCATCAGGTCTAGCCTTAACCATGGATTTTATCGCCAAACGATTCAATTTTTCCCCTTTATATTCAAAGCGAGCTTGTGGAATGTCATCCCTATAAACAACTACTTTATTATCATCCTTAGAAATATTATTTTGAGATACTTTAAACAAACCATTAAACGGTATTTCTTCGATTTGGGGATTATCTTCCCAAGTATTGGACTCGACTAATTCATTGTTCTTAAAAACATAATAATCGCTTTTCTCTTCTTCTACTTCATTATCCTTTTTATACGTCCATGTACATGTAAATATAACCCTACCATCTTTTTCTTCACGTTTCGCTACTTTATTATATTTTTCGCCTCTAAAATTATGACTTATATCATAATTTGCACTAATGTCAAACAATTCATTTTCGAATTTGATCTTTTCTCCATCTTTTTTCACATTTTTATTTTCTATCATTTTTTTTACGCGTATGATGTATTCACAAACGAATACACATACCTCCCTCCTTTTCTTAATAAAATTTTTAATATTTAGTTTTTATCCTTGTACTAGTACATTTTCTATTCAAAAAAATAGTATCGGTTTTTTCCATTAAAATAAAAAAAGTCGGATAATACAAAAAAAATCACATCCAGCCACGCGAGTAACTTTTTTTACATACAAAAAACATCCCGCGGCATCAAGCCTAACAGGATGTTTTGAATCAATATTTTAATGATTTATAGGTGTTGTTGAAGTCATCATTTAACGCCTATACTTGTACTCGCATATAATTGCTCTTTATTGAGCTGTTCATTAGCCTTTACAATTTCTTTCATATTTGGAGAGTCTTTATAAGCAATATCATCTTTGCTCGTATTTAAAAATCCTTTACAATCATTGAAAATATCATTAGATAAATTTATGTTTATCTTTTCCCTATCTTCAGCATTCAACGGTTTGGGCTCTTCTTTTAGTTTCGCGTATGAATCTAATATAGCCTGTTGTTGTCCAACACTAGTATGAAATCTTTTTGCCAACCAGTCTATATATCCTTTTTCATTACCCTCAAATGATAAGGCTATTGCCTCTAATTCTTCTTCATCTACTGTTTCACATTCATCTTCATTCGAAGAATATTCAATGTCATTAGACGGCCCCACTGCTTTAGCCTCGTTGTTTTGGCTCTTGATTGAATTTAAAATTACCTGTTGCTCTTCAATGAAAGCATCATAATCGACTTCTGATTTATTCAAATCGAATTGCTCGCCCATAAGAGCCACGGCAATATCCTCTGATAATACAGATTTGTCTTCTGCTTTGTTAGGCGCTTTAATCGAATCATATTCGATGCCATTGGTCTCTAATATTTTTTTAGAAATATGAGGGTTCTTCATAATGTTATTGTGCGCTTTTACATATAACGGAAAATTCTTATTGCTTGGCTCTGAAATATCTACCAACCATTTTTTGGCCGCAAATAAAGCGTCATGAAATTCTGTGTCATTTTTAAATCCATTGTCATTTTTTAAGGCCTGATTTTCACAATCCAATTTCAAAGATTTACTGTAAAAAATAACATCCTCAAGCGCTTTAATTTTCTCATCGCCATCTTGTTCACGCTCCATTTGATTAATTGCATCAAATAATTTTCTCAAGTCACTTTCTGCCTGTTCATATATATCAAGCGCAATACCTTTCCCTTTATTTTTACCCATTTTTACTCTCTCTTTCCTAAATACTAGTATGATTATCCATCGTTCATAATGTTAAAATTTGACCTCTTATATATAGTTCAATAAAAAAAATTATTTTTTTCCTTTTATACAAAAAAAATATCCCGTGGCTATAAAGCCAACGGGATATTTTGAAAACAAATTATTTAAATTCTTAGTTGTTGATGAACTTATCTTCTTCGTTGTTCCATGAATAGAGCTGACGGATTTCCTCACCAACTTTCTCTGATGGATGCTCAGAAGCAAGCTTTCTCATAGCCTGGAAGTGTACCTGACGACCAGCTGGAGACATATCAAGAAGGAATTCTTTTGCAAATGAACCATCCTGAATATCAGCAAGAACCTTCTTCATAGCCTTCTTTGTATCTTCAGTGATAATCTTTGGTCCTGTGATGTAATCACCATACTCAGCTGTGTTAGAGATTGAATATCTCATGCCTGCGAAGCCTGACTGATAGATAAGATCAACGATAAGCTTCATCTCGTGGATACACTCGAAGTAAGCGTTTCTTGGATCATAGCCAGCCTCAACAAGTGTTTCGAAACCAGCCTGCATAAGTGCACAAACACCACCACAAAGTACTGCCTGCTCACCAAAGAGATCTGTCTCTGTCTCTGTTCTAAATGTAGTCTCAAGAACACCAGCTCTAGCACCACCAATACCAAGTGCATATGCAAGTGCAAGGTCAAGAGCCTTTCCAGTAGCATCCTGCTCTACAGCAACAAGACAAGGCACACCCTTGCCAGCCTGATACTCAGAACGTACTGTATGACCTGGTCCCTTAGGAGCAATCATAGTAACGTCAACATCAGCTGGTGGCTTGATGCAACCAAAGTGAATATTGAAACCATGAGCAAACATAAGCATGTTACCAGCTTCAAGGTTTGGCTCGATGTCTTTCTTATACATATCTGCCTGCTTCTCATCGTTGATAAGAATCATGATGATATCAGCCTTCTTTGCAGCCTCAGCAGCTGTATAAACTGTAAGTCCCTGCTTTTCAGCCTTTGCCCATGACTTTGAACCTTCGTAAAGACCGATGATAACATCGCATCCGCTCTCCTTGAGGTTGAGTGCGTGAGCGTGACCCTGGCTACCGTAACCAATAATAGCTATTGTCTTACCCTTCAATAATGAAAGATTACAATCTTCCTGATAATAAATCTTTGCGTCTTGTGACATTTCTTAATCCTCCTAAAATTATATGAATAATAATTTAAAACTGTTTGAACGATGACTAGAGAATAACTACATCGTCTGTACCACGGCTGAGGCCTGTGAGGCCCGTGCGCGCTAGCTCGAGTATATCGTAATCCCCAAGCATATCAAGGAATGAATCTAGCTTGCTCTGATTGCCAGTAACCTCGAGAACCATCGAATCGTGAGTGACATCTACAACCTTGCCATGGAAAATCTCTACTATAGTAAGAACATCTTGTCTATCAGTGTTGCGAGCCGAAATCTTAACAAGCATAAGCTCTCTAGTAACTGAAAGTCCATCTCTAAGTTCCTTGACGTTCATGACCTCAGTGAGCTTAGAAACCTGCTTTTCAATCTGCTCTAGAATCATCTCGTCACCATGAGTTACTATTGTCACTCTAGTGTATCTAGGGTCGGCTGTAACTCCAGCGGAAAAACTATCGATATTGTAGCCTCTACGGGAAAATAATCCTGAAATTCTGCTAGTAAGACCTGGTGTGTTTTCGACTAAAATAGAAAGGACCTTTTTAGACTCCATAATGTTTCTCCTACATTTGATTGTTTTATCACTTTAATGGTTTACAGTATAAAACTATACAAATTCTATCACAATAAGGAAAGATGTCAACCCAAATCTATATTATTCAATGTATTCTTTTACTTGCGTTTTGGTACTTTATTTAACGTAGATGGACCAGCTGCATTTTGACTCATCGTATTAATTTCATTATTATCTAATTCTGGATTAATATGAATTGATTCGTGATTACTATTAGTTGCTTTAGGTTCGTATTTTTTATTTAATTCATTTAAGTCTTTATAATTATCTGTTGTATAAAATGATTTGGTATCTTTTGTCACTTGTGGAACTTCAAGCTCTCCCCATGATTCATCATCGGAAAAATAAAGTGAATAACTAGAAACGCTACTAGAATTATCCAAGTATTGGTACTGTTCCATTTGTTCAGCACCATTTCCTTGCATATTACTTGTACTTATCCCTCTGATATCATGAGGGTCTTCGGCGTGCAAAGTATTTAACATATTTTCAAAGCTTCGCTCATAATCTATCTGAGATGATATCTCTGATGAAGTGACTAGATTTACATCCTGTCTCTCTTGTTCTACGCCGACTTCTTCAAAATAATTGTAACTACTCTCTCCCACTTTTTTGGGCATTCCAGAGTTCAAAAAATCAAACATATTATTAAACATTTGCTCATTGTCTATAGATGGTGATCTGTCTATTGATTTAATAGAATTGTCTATTCCTAAAGTATTATTGAACACATGCTCAGTATCAATTAATGATGATGAATTTGACGATATATATGAGTCATTATCCCTCACACCATTTTGATTTTGTTGTCCCGTTGCATTAATTTGTTTGCTTGAGCTATTACTAAATACTTTTTTCAACTTTTTAAATGGTTTAAAAAATTTTTTAATTCTATCCTTAGTTTTTGCCATTTTTGTATTCCTCCATGTTGTCCATTTATAGTTCGCCTACTATCTATATCCCCTCAAGCAATATTAGAGCATATCCAAATACTTTCCATTGTTTTTTCAATAAGAACAATCTATCAACAGTAACAAAACCTCCTTTTTTAATGTTCCAAAAATGATATTTGATTTCATACTCTATATTATTCAATAAAATCATCCCGCTTTTTTCCATTTTCTAAAAAAAAATCAAATATTTTACATAATACGTAATGAAAAAGATGCAGAGGCAATCCCTAGATAGTCTCTGCATCTCTATTTCAAATTATAAACTAATATTAAATATTTTGTGTTTTACTAATACTCGAAGTATTTTCTCTTCTAACAGCTTGTAAAGCTGCATGATTTCTATTTTCCATATATGGTCTAAGATTTCTTCTTATAAATTCAGTCTCACCGTGACTAGCAAGATTATATAATCTCTGATCTTCGGTAAGCTGACTCAGAACATACGGTAAAGTCAGATTCTCATTATTCATAAATAAATTTATATCATTATTAACGACTGCCAAAATACTGTCTCTAGTTGTATTTGGAATGTCATTACGCATTGCATAGTCTAAACTTGTTATATGACGTGATGCTGCATCTAGAAATGATTGTAAATTTCTAAATCTTTCACTAACTGCACCAGTAATGTTGTCACCATGAATATTGATGATAATATTTAATTGTTCTCTCGCATATTTTTTCAATACCTTTAAAACCTCTTTTGCAACTCCTATACTTATCTCCATTTTTCATTCCTCCTTAAAAAAGTTTTAATTAATTGCTTCTACTATTAATTCAAAAAAAATTTCTATTTTTTTCCATAATTTACAATTTCCAAATAAAATCTTTTTAAAAATCAAATACATATACGCAACAAGAAAGAGTTTGCTTTTCAAACTCCAGTAGTGCGCGGCGACAATTGCTGCAAGCAATTAACTAATTTCCTAATGAAGCAAAAAAGATGCAGAGGCTATCCCTAGATAGTCTCTGCATCTTCTCTTTACACATATAAAATTGTTCTAATTTAATAGTATCTACCATCATATGGATTGTACAACCCCATCTGAATTGGCTGGCGAGTATCTTCATAACATAAGGTTATGTAGAAATCTCTGAACTCAAATCCTTGCTTAGTCCATTCGATTTTGCCTTTCTCGCAATCACAGTATTCGCTGTAATCTATCCACTGCAAAACCTGCATCAATGGTCTGTCCATCATTTTGCTGGTGGCTTCTTTGAAAGTCCATACTTCGGTAAATTTTTTATCTAACTCACTTCTTTTAACAGATTCAAGAAACTCCTGATCATATTTTGTAAAAAAGCGCTCAACTAAGCTTCTGTCGTAGGGCCTGATGCGCTCAACATCGATTCCAACCGGCTTGTCAGAAATAGCAGCCACAGCAAAAAAATTGGAGTGTGAAATGCTAAAATCGACGTTTTTAGGCTGTATGAAAATCGGTTTCCCTTGTGATGTTGTGGAATATACATAAGGTCTTTGGATGTGATTTTCCCAAAGAAGCTTCTCGAGAAGATGGGCTGCCCCCAATCGCTCACACTTGCCCCTGAGTGTTTTGGCTTCATCTACGTGGGCTCTACGCTGAGGGCTAATCATGTCGTAGACTTCGTCAAATATAAACGGATTTTGAAGTGGTTCACAATTGTATGCTGCCGCTTTAATCATAGAATTCCCCTTTGCTTTTATATATAATAGTATATCATAGTAAAAAATTAGAATGTTAAATTTTTGTAAATAATAAAAGGTCAATTATTGTCAAGCTGGCTCGAAATAGAACAGTTAATTGCTTAGTTTAGGGGAGTGACTATGAAATTTCTTATTTTTGAAATGAAAACAGTCTGTTACAATTCATATCTTTACTTCGGTGATGCCTTGGGCTCTGCCCTCAAAAATCTCGGTCATGAAGTTGAATACTTCAAAATTGACGAGGATTCCTTGGATGATTTAGAAAACTATGTGGGCGCCAAATACGATTGCCTTATAGATTTTAACTCTGATTTGCCAAGGGCTCTTATGGATGATGATTCCTACTTCCTAGACCATGTTGATGCTCCATTTTATGACATCATATTGGATCATCCACTCTATCACCACGACACCTTGCAAATCAACCTTAATAACTTCCACGTAGTATGCTTAGATGATAATCACAAGAATTATATACACAAATACTATCCGCATATTAAATCTGTAGTAGTGACACCAATGACAGGTGAGCTTGCCTTTGGTCAAGATTCAATAGACTGGGATGATTTTGAATCACGCCCTTACGATATCCTGTTTTCTGGCACTTATACTGCCCCAACTAGAATCGAAGCATCTATTTTAAAGCTACCTACTATGCTTCGAGAAAACGTATATGCGTTAATAGATATGATGAAGGCCAATTCCAATCTGACCATCGAAGAAGCAGTTGATGAATTGGCTTCAAATGATATATACGACTATATCAATTCTGATAAACCATTACATACTCAAAGCTTTTATCTTGCAGACACCTATATCAGATGCTTAAATCGCAAGAAACTAGTGGAGACCTTGGATAAATCTAACTATCCACTACATCTATTCGGCGGACTTTGGGATGAGCTAGATTTAAAACATGCAAACATACACAGAGAACTTCCATTCAATCTAACTTTTACCGTATTTGCGAAGTCTAAAATCACCGTAAATATCATGCCAAATTTTAAAGCAGGAAGCCACGATAGAGTCTTTTCCGGACAGCTTAACGGCGCAGTTTCTTTAACTGACCCCACAAGCTTACTACTCAAAGAATACCAGGATAATGCTAGCATACTCTTCTACGACCTTAACAATATGGATGCCATTATAGAAAAACTTGATTCTAGCTTATCAGACCTGACAAAGCTAAAAAAAATAGCCCAGAATGGTTATGAAATTGCTTCCAAAAACCATACCTGGACTAATATTGTAAACATTATTATCGATGACTTGAACTAGTCTAAGTTAAGCATCTCTTGGTAGAAAGTAAAGTAATCCTTTCTGTTTTGCTTTGTGAATTCGATAGCTGTACGTGGATGCTGATTCAAAAGACCTGTTGTAAGGTACTGCATATCATATCCCCAAACAACACCTTGTTCCTTAAGTGGGACCATGAATTCCTCCGCAAACTTAAGAGCATATCTTTCTTTGTATTTAGGGTTCTTAAGAAAGCCTAAAAGTAATTCCATTGCACAGTTGCCGGCACCACGTCCCATGCTGCAGTATGTAGCATCAAGATAATCTACATCATCACCAACAGCCTCGATAGTGTTGGCAAAAGCAAGCTTTTGATTGTCATGAGCATGAATACCAACCTTTTTGCCGTACTTAGCAGCCGCATTGCAATATACATCTGCGATACGCTGAATCTGCTCTGGATATAATGAACCATAGCTATCTACGATGTAGACACAAGAAATAGGTGTCTGACAAACAATATCAAGCGCTGCCTTGATATCATCCATCTGAGCAGTAGAAATAGCCATAATATTACATGTGGTCTCGTAGCCCTTGTTGGCTGCGTCTTCTATCATTGCAACTGCACCTGGCAACTGATGAAGGTAAGTAGCAACACGGATTAAATCAACTGGACTTTCGCTCTTGTCATGGATGTCTTCTTTATAATTACATCTTCCAACATCTGCCATGATAGCAAGCTTGAGATCTGTATCGTTGTCACCAACAATCTTTCTAATATATTCATCAGATGAAAACTTCCATGGTCCAAATTTTGACTCATCAAACTGCTCTTTGTCAGCACGATAACCCATTTCCATGTAATCAACCCCGGCCTTTACATTAGTTAAATAAAGTGCCTTTGCAAACTCGTCTGTAAAATAAAAGTCGTTAACCAGACCTCCATCACGAAGTGTTGCATCAACTACACGTACGCTTTCTCTAACTTCGAGAAGCTTTGAAACCTCTTTCATCTTTCTGTCCTCCATAATTTGTATTACTGCACTTTAGTGGTTAAAAGTGCTAAAGTATTGTCTAGTATACTCGACCAACACAAATATGTCAATATGCATAAAAACAGCCAATTAGCACAAAATCGGCCTTTCTTTAGTAAATTTTCACTAATGAAAGACAAAAACCCTCATAGCTCTATTAATAGAACTACGAAGGTTTTAAAAATATATCAAATCAAAAAGCTATGATTGATATTAAGTATTTAAGATTAATTAGAACTTACCAGCTGTAGCAGCTTCCTCAACTGAAACTGCAACTGCAACAGTAGCACCAACCATAGGGTTGTTACCCATACCGATAAGACCCATCATCTCAACGTGTGCAGGAACTGAAGATGAACCAGCGAACTGAGCATCTGAGTGCATACGTCCAAGTGTATCTGTCATACCGTATGAAGCAGGACCAGCTGCCATGTTATCTGGGTGAAGTGTACGTCCTGTACCACCACCTGAAGCAACTGAGAAGTACTTCTTACCAAGGTCGATACATTCCTTTTTGTAAGTACCAGCTACTGGATGCTGGAAACGAGTTGGGTTTGTAGAGTTACCTGTGATAGAAACACCAACGTTCTCGTGATGCATGATAGCAACACCTTCCTGAACATCATCAGCACCGTAGCACTTAACTGTTGCACGAAGGCCGTTTGAGTATGCCTTCTCTGAAACGATGTTAAGCTTAGCATCGTGATAATCGTACTTTGTCTCAACGAATGTGAAACCGTTGATACGTGAGATAATCTGAGCTGCATCCTTTCCAAGACCGTTAAGGATAACGCGAAGAGGCTTTTGACGAACCTTGTTAGCCTTTTCAGCGATACCGATAGCACCCTCAGCAGCAGCGAATGACTCGTGACCTGCAAGGAAGCAGAAGCACTCTGTCTCCTCCTCGAGGAGCATCTTACCAAGGTTACCGTGGCCGAGACCTACCTTACGGTGGTCAGCAACAGAACCGGGGATACAGAAAGCCTGGAGGCCCTCACCGATTGCAGCAGCAGCCTCAGATGCCTTACGAGCACCCTTCTTGATAGCGATAGCTGCACCTACTGTGTATGCCCAGCATGCATTCTCGAAGCAGATGGGCTGGATCTTCTTTACCTGATTGTATACATCAAGACCTGCGTCCTTTGTAATCTTCTCAGCTTCTTCAATAGAACTGATACCATACTGGCTGAGTACAGCGTTGATCTGGTCAATTCTTCTCTCATATGATTCAAATAAAGCCATATTATGCAAACTCCTTTCTTGAGATTATTCTTTTCTCGGGTCAATGATCTTAACTGCGTCAGCAACACGACCATACTGGCCCTGAGCCTTCTCCCAAGCTGTGTTGGGGTCGTCGCCGTTCTTGATGAAATCTGTCATCTTGCCGAGGGATACGAACTTGTATCCGATAACCTCGTTGTTTGCATCAAGTGCAATACCTGTAACATAACCTTCTGCCATCTCAAGGTAACGAACGCCCTTAGCCTTTGTAGCGTACATTGTTCCTACCTGAGAACGGAGTCCCTTACCGAGATCCTCAAGACCTGCACCAACTGCGAGTCCGTCATCAGAGAAAGCACTCTGTGAACGACCGTAAACGATCTGGAGGAAGAGTTCTCTCATAGCTGTATTGATAGCGTCGCAAACGAGGTCTGTGTTAAGAGCTTCAAGGATTGTCTTGCCCTGGAGAATCTCAGCAGCCATAGCTGCAGAGTGTGTCATACCGGAGCATCCGATTGTCTCTACGAGAGCCTCTTCAATAACGCCTTCCTTAATGTTGAGCGAGAGCTTGCAAGCACCCTGCTGAGGTGCGCACCAGCCTATACCATGTGTAAAACCGGAGATATCTTCGATCTTCTTAGCGTGTACCCACTTTCCTTCTTCGGGAATCGGTGCGGGCTCATGCTTAGCGCCCTTGGCTACAGGACACATGTTCTCGACTTCTTTTGTGTAAATCATGTCTTGTGACTCCTTTCGGCATTTATTGCGTGCGTATAAACGCTTGCCTTACAATTTAGACACTAAATTCTATCACAGTGACGCCCCCTTTATCAATTTACGAGTGGTGTAAAATAGAGTAAATGGATACATATAAAAAAGATTTGTGGAATTACCTTCAGGAAGAGACTTCCAAAGGGCGCAAGGTCGTCCTCTACGGCACGGGTGACGGTGCCGACAAGATAATCGCGCGCCTGGAAGAGAGGAACATACCGGTAAGCGGCATCTTCGCGAGCCCGGGCTTTGTCAGGAACAGGAAGTTCCACGACATACAGGTCGAGACCTTCGAGAGTCTTTACGAGCGTTACGGCAGGGACATGATCGTGCTCATGTGCTTCGGCTCCTCGCGCCCGGAAGTGCTTGATTACGCTGACTTCATCGCAGATAAGTGCGAATTCTATGCGCCGGATGTGCCGGTCTACGGGCAGAACCTTTTCGACGAGAAGTTCTGCGAGGCACACGCGGGCGAGATCAACATCGTGCGCGGCCTTCTTGCAGACGAGCTCTCGCGCAAGACATACGACTGCATAATAAACGCGCGCCTCACGGGCAACCCGGTCTACCTTAAGCTGTGCGAGGTCTCTCAGGAGGAAGCCGACGCGGTGCTCCCCACTGACAGGAAGGGACTTTTCCTCGACCTCGGCGCCTACGACGGCGACACGGTAATGCGCTACTCCTCGTTAATGCAGGACCTCACGGGCTTCATCGCAGTCGAACCTGACAGGCGCAACATGCGTAAGCTTAAGGAGAACACCTGCCTCATAAACAACATCGAGTACGTGCAGGCTTTCGTCTCCGACAGGGAGGGCACCGCCGGCGTAAACAGCAACATCGGCCGCGGCACCAGCCTCGAAAAGGAGGGCAGCTCCGAAGTGCAGACGGTCACGATCGACGGCCTTATCAAGGGAAGGCAGACGGCTTTTATCAAGTTCGACGTGGAAGGCGCCGAAGCAGCCGCGATAGAGGGCGGCGCGAAGACGATCAAGGAAGAGAAGCCCCTGATGAACATCGCCTGCTACCACAGAAGCGAGGACATCTTCGAGCTTCCGCTTAAAGTCCTCAAGCTTAATCCCGGATACAAAGTCTACATGAGGCACACGCCGTCGATACCCGCATGGGATACCTGTTTCTATTTCGCGTGATAAAATTTATTTAAGGTTTTAC
>JAEEGJ010006183.1_pt1 | contig 36308 bp, 31 predicted proteins | sample 8958761 | NCBI WGS metagenome assembly JAEEGJ01 (sample SAMN16246546, study PRJNA631951) | gut metagenome | biome: gut microbiome; feature: rumen; material: RS-attached | host: Bos | place: Iran: Karaj | collected 2018-10
TTACAAATACCTTTAAAAAGGCCGGTTTACACCCATTTATGTTTCGTTTACAGCCACTTCTAACTGTCTACTTCCTACTGTCTACTTCCTACTGAGTTATAGTTGATTTCGTTGCGACGCTTGAGTTCCTTGTTGAGCGGCCAGTAAATCAGGGCGAAAACGATGTAACCGATGAGGAGTACTATCCAGTGGTTGAGTCCAAAGCCGATTTCTATGTAGCGCATCGTTGCAAACATGAATGGCCCTGCGATGAGGAAGAGCGGGAGCTGTCTGCACTGGTCGCCGAGCGAATAACGGCTCTCGTAGCTTACGATGGAATTCATCATCGGGAAGCTGGTGCAGAAACCGCCCATCAGGCGCTTGATGAACATGAGGCCGGAAACGACGCCTGCGATGGCGGGCGCCTTGATGTAAACCGGGAGCGGGGTCTTGTAACGTACGCCGGCCTTGTATTTTTGCTTCTGGAAGAAAATCACGCCGATGATCAGGTCAAAAACGCAAGCGCCGATAAAGTATGCTTCGCCTTCCGGGATGCGGGCGTGCAAAAATGTCCCGAGCGCGACGAAAAACGCAAGTCCTGCGATAATCGACGGTACGATAGGAACTTTTACTTTGTAGTGGAGAATGCGTACGATGTGTACATACAGCATGCACATGAAGCCAGAGACTGCATTCTCGGTGCCCATTGGGAGTCCGACGGCGATGTAGGCAAAACCGCAGGGGATGGGGATGGTCGCTGTGACCGCCTTGAGTTGCGGGTCCTTCAGGTAGGCGCTCAAGGTTCCGAGGGCGGTGACCATAAAGACGAGCAGCCAGTCGTATGCCGAAAAATGAAAATTTAACGCTTCAAACATCGTGCACAAAGATAGAAATTTGCCATTTAATAACCGCTGTTAGTTAAGAGTTTTTAGTTACTAGTTACTAGAATTTCATATCGAAAATCTCTAGTAACTAATAACTAGTAGCTAGTAACTAATCTTTGTTATTTGCTATATTCCGGCAAGAGGTTTTTCTATGAAAGTTTTAGTGACGGGTGTTGGTGGCCAGCTGGGTCACGATGTGATGAATGAACTTGCAAAGCGCGGTTACGAGGGAATTGGTAGCGATATCGCTCCATCATATTCTGGTGTAGCCGACGGTAGCGCTGTGACGACGATGCCTTATGTGCCGATGGATATTACGAATGCGGCTGCGGTTGCCGAAACCATCAAGAGCGTGAAGCCGGACGTAATTGTGCATTGCGCCGCCTGGACGGCAGTGGACCTTGCCGAAGATGAAGACAAGAAGGCGAAGGTCTTTGCAATTAACGCTGAAGGTACAGAAAACATCGCTCGCGTTGCGAAAGAAATTGATGCAAAGATGGTCTACATCAGCACGGACTACGTGTTTAATGGTCGCGGCACTTCTCCGTGGAAACCGGACTGCAAGGATTACGAACCGCTCAACGTCTATGGCGAATCCAAGCTCAAGGGCGAACTTGCCGTGAGCGGAACTCTTGAAAAGTATTTCATTGTGCGTATCGCCTGGGTGTTCGGCCTCAATGGCAAGAACTTTATCAAGACGATGCTCAAGGTTGGCGAAACTCACGATACGGTCCGCGTCGTTTACGACCAGATTGGTACGCCGACTTACACGCTTGACTTGAGCCGTCTCCTCGTCGATATGATTGAAACGGACAAGTACGGCTACTATCACGCCACAAACGAAGGCGGATTCATCAGCTGGTACGAATTCACAAAGGAAATCTACAAGCAGGCGGGGCTCCCGACTAAGGTGTTGCCGGTGACGACGGCGGAATACGGACTTTCCAAGGCCGCACGTCCGTTCAACAGCCGCTTGGACAAGAGCAAGCTCGTGGAAGCTGGGTTTAAGCCGCTCCCCACATGGCAGGATGCTCTCGGCCGTTACCTCAAGGAAATCGGCGTCCTCGCATAAGAACGGCGCACTTATTGAGTGCGCACTCTCTTAAGAAAATCTTTCGTACAAGGCGTCTCGTTCCACCGGAACGAGGCCTTCTTTTTTGATGAGGTCTTGCATGCGTTCCGGGCTCATGCCCACGGGAACCGTGGCGCCTGCGGCATGCGTAATCTTCTCTTCGATAATCGTGCCATCCAAATCCGATGCGCCGGCGTGGAGCGCCTTCATGGCAGTCTCGATTCCCATCTGGATCCAGTAGGCCTTGATGTGCGGAAAGTTGTCCAAGAACAAACGAGAAACGGCGACCGTGCGGAGGATGTCTTCTTCGCTTGTGATGTTCGGGACAATCTGGTGGAGCGCATTGTGTTCCGGATGGTACACGAGCGGGATGAATGCGAAGAATCCCGGAGCTTCGTCTTGCAGGTCGCGGAGCATCTTCATGTGCGCGATGCGGTCTTCAATCTTTTCAATATGACCGAATAGCATTGTGGCGTTTGTCGGGATGCCGAGCTTGTGGGCTGCACGATGGACGTCGAGCCATTCTTCGCCAGTTTCCTTGCCCGGGCAAATCTTGTCGCGTACACTTTGTACTAAAATTTCGGCACCGCCACCGGGGAGTGCGTCAAGTCCTGCATCCTTGAGCGTTGCCATAATCTGCTCGGGCGATTGTCCGGAGATTTTGGCGAAGTGGCAAATCTCTACTGCGGTAAAAGCCTTCAAATTGGCAGACGGAAATTCCTTGCGGAGTTTGCGCAACATCTCGATGTAGTAATCGAACGGATGGTCGGGATGGAGGCCGCCAACAATGTGCAATTCGCGGGCGCCTTTGCTGATGGCTTCGGCGGCCTTGTCGCGGATGGTCTCGTAATTCCAGTCGTAAGCCGTCGGAGAATCTTTCTTGATGCGGCTGAATGCGCAAAATTTGCAATGCAGAACGCACACGTTTGTGTAGTTGATTTGGCGATTGTTCACCCAGTAAACGGACTTGCCGTGGCGTGCTTCTTTTTCGGCATTTGCGCGGGCGCAAAGTTCGTTGAGTGGAGCATTCAAAAATAAATCGAGAGCTTCTTGTTCTGAAATGCGAGACATGCGATAAATATAGTTATTAGTAGGAAGTAGGCAGTAGGAAGTGGTTAGTGGTTGGTGGTTAGTGATTAGGAATGTGTCATCCTGAGGACTGAAGGGACGAAGGATCCAGTGAAGGTTAAGAGAGGTTTGTTGGTTGTAGCTATGAGCCGTGAGGGGTGGGGCTTTGCCCCATCCACAAAAATAATGGACTCTATCACCTTCGGTTCCAGAGAGACAATTTTTTTTTGGACATCCTTATTGCATAAAACAAAAAGACGCAGATTTCAATCTGCGTCTTTTTTAGTAGCGGGGGCAGGACTTGAACGCTGCGACCTTCGGGTTATGAGCCCGACGAGCTACCAACTGCTCCACCCCGCGTCGAGGTTGTCCCATATATAGAAAATAATAATAGATTTGGCAAGAGTCAATAGCCGATTAAAAGTCAGAGTAAGTTTTTTTTATGCTTTTTTCGTCGAATTTCGCCAAAACAACAATCAATTCTTGTTACACGAACTTTTTCAAAATGTGTTTGCTGGCGTAGAAATAATCAATTCCGCTGATGAGTGTAATGGCTGTTATGATGCCCATCACAACGACAGGAAATTGCGGCCAAATACTTTCGAAACCTGGAATCAATGCGCGCACTGGATCGATGGCTCCAAGGAGAATGGCGACAATGCCAATACCTTGCAATGCGGTTTTCCATTTGCCACTGCGGCGTGCAGGCATAATGAGCCCTTCGCTTGCAGCAAGCGTTCTGAGCGTTTCCACGCTAGATTCACGGAAGTAAATCAAGGCGACCATCCACACCGAAGCATAGCCCGTTGCGATAAAGCACATGAAAATGGTCATGTTCGAAATCTTGTCGCTGAACGGGTCCAGGTATTTGCCGAGCGTGCTCACTTCGCCCATGGAACGTGCCAGTTTGCCGTCCAGGTAATCGGTAAGCATGAATCCGAGAACCATTATAAGAGCGAGTATTTTAAAGACAATGCTATTGTTGCTGTAGTCCAAGTCGTTATCGTAGAAAAACACCCAAAGGAAAAATGGAGTGAGCACAATGCGGCTCATGGTCAGTTGGCTTGCAATCGAGAGCGGCTTGCGATGCGCCGGGTCGCGGTAATACCAGTATGCGTATGCAGCGGTAGAGGCTGCAATCAGCAAAATGGAAACGACCATCATAATTTGTTGCAAATTTTCGATGTTCAACAAATAGACGCCCATCGTGATTGTCACGGAGAGATTCGCAAGTTTACTCCAGCGGCGTTTGCGGGGGAGTTGCTTCCCTTCGCGTAACACTCCAAGCGAAAATAGCGTGTGTGCAATGAGTCGCCCGAGCAAAACTGCGCAACCGACACCTAAGATTTTTTCAACGCTTTCGTTTTGGAGCAGGTCGCGGGCAAAAATACTTGTCATCACGATAAACTGTAAAAAACCGTCAATCGTGTTGAGCCAAAGTCTGTAATAGGGCTTTTCAATTTCCTGACTCTTGAGCTGGAATAAGTTCACCCATCCCATGATGAGTGCAATGCCTACGAAGGAACACGCCATCGTGGTCCAGCCTTCCCAAATGAAGATGATAACGCAAACAAAGACGAGTGCTCGCAAGACACTCCATACGCGCGAACGTAAACGAACATCAGACGTATTTTCTTGTTCTGTCATTAGTTATTCTCCAACAGTTGCTTTGCATGAGTGCGGACCGTTTCCGACGAACCACCTAACATTCTAGCAATTTCTTCAATGCGACCGTTCTTGTCGAGATCAATAATAGACGTAAAAGTCCTTCCATCAACTTCTTTTTTGCTCACGGCGAGCTGATTTTCGGCGCGGCTGGCCACTTGATGCAAGTGGGTGATGGTGAGCACCTGGTGGTGCTTGCCTAAATTACGCAGGGCTTCGCCAATGCTGTTGCCGGTTTCGCCCGAAATACCAGAATCGACTTCGTCGAAAATGAGCAGCGGAACTTTGTCGAGTTCGGCCATGACGCTCTTGATGGCGAGCAACACACGGCTGAGTTCGCCGCCGGATACCGCCTTTTGCAAAGACTTTTCGCCTTCGCCCGGGTTCGGTGCGAGCAAAAATTCAATGCGGTCAAAACCGTTGGACGAGGGCGCCTGTTCTGTGATGCTCGTAGAGAATTTTGCTTTGGGCATGCCAAGGCTGTGCAAGATTTCTTGCACGGCGGAGTCGAACCGAAGTGCCGCTTCGCGGCGCTTTTCGGTGAGGCTTGCTGCGAGACGAACCGTCTCGGCCTTGTGCGCATCGGCTTTACGTTTGAGCTCTTCGAGGTCGGCATCGAGATTTTCAAGGCTGTCGAGTTCCTGCTTACGTTGTTCGGTAAGCGCGATAAGCCCTGCTACATCGCTGCGATACTTGCGCTTGAGTTTTTGAATGAGTGCAATTCGGGAATTGGCCCGGTCGATTTCGACGGGGCTCATGGACTTTGCCGGGCGGAGCCTTTGCAAATCCTTGCAGATTCCTTCGAACGGGTCCGCCACTTCGAGGAGGGCGTTCAAGTCTTCTTCGTAATGCGGAATCTTTTGTGCGAGGGAACGCAATTTGTACTGAAGGTTCTGGACCTGTTCGAGAATGCCGTTATCGTAACCGATGAGCGCTTGAATTTCGTTCAGCAGATTGTGCTCGGCTTCGCTCTTGCTTGCAATATTGACTTTGTCTTCAAGCTCTTCTTCTTCGCCATCGCGGAGCGCAGCCTTTGAAAGTTCTTCGTACTGGAACTTCAAAAAATCTTTTTGTTGCGCAAGGTCTTTGGCGTGAGCTTCTGTTTGCTGGATTTCTGCAAGGACGTTATTCCAGGCGTTATAGCTCTTTGTATAGTTTGTTAACAACTCACTGTTGCCCGCGTATTCGTCGAGCATTTTTGCATGAGTGCGGATGTCGCGCAACAAAAGCTGTTCGCTCTGGCCATGCATCTGGATGAGCGATTCGCCAAGTTCCTGCAAGTCCGAAAGACTTACCACAGAACCGTTCACGCGGGCGCGACCTTTCCCGTTTTCTAAAATCTCGCGTCGGATAATGAGCTCGTCATCGTCATCGAGTTCGAGTCTTGCCAAGATCTGCTTGACTTCGGGATCGTTACTGATATCGAACGTTCCTTCGATGACTGCTTTTTCTTCGCCCGTGCGGACCATGGACGCTTGCGATTTGTCTCCGCAAACCATGCGGAGCGCTTTCATAAGAACGGATTTGCCGGCGCCAGTTTCACCCGTAATAGCAGTAAAGCCCCCGTGGAATGGGACCGTTGCCTCCGCTATCAATGTGAAACCGTTAATTGTAAGTTGCTTTAACATGTTCTAAAAATTTAGTAGAAAAAGTCTGCTTTGAGTTCCTAGTTCTGAGTTTTGAGTTACTGAAGCGACGGTGTCGCAGTTCTGAGTTTTGAGTTACTAGTTACTGAGGTTGCTTCGCAACATCCCGCATCTTAAGTATTCTAGTAACTCTTAACTACTAACTAGTAACTAGTATCTAGTAACTAGCCCGAAGGGGCGAAGTAACTATTAACTAGTAACTGCGCCGAAGGCGCTATTTCTCAAATTCAATTATACTTCTATAAATCGGGCGGCCTTCTTTCTTGTACTTGCGTTCGAATCCGGTCATGATCCCTTCGGTCGGTTCTGCCGTGTTGCGGACGATAACTTTGCAAGTCGGGTAGGCGTCGAATGTTTCAAGTGCAATTTCGTTGTATTCCTTGTGGTCGGTGCCCCAATAGAAAATGCGTTTGCCCGGCTTCAAGCAGCGGGCGACTTCGTCGAGAAAATCAGGACGGAGCAAACGATTCTTGTGGTGGCGTTCCTTGGGCCACGGGTCTGGGAAATACATGTGGAAAGTATCCACCGTGTTGGACTTAACGGCATCGCGCAAGAAGTAGAAAACATCACCGCGTAACATGGCTGCATTGCCTTGTGCAACGATTCCACGCTTTTCCATGCGTTCGTGAGCGAATGCGGCCCATGTATAGTCCCATTCACTACCCATGATAAAACGGTCCGGATGCTTCTCGGCATAGTCCGTCATGAAATTGCCTTTACCACTTCCGATTTCTACTTCGATATGACCGTTCTCGTTCGGGAACATGTCTTTCCAGTCGAAGTCGAGTTTGTGCGGGAGTCCATCCGGTGTCTTGATGGGCTTGCGGTCGCCATTCGTGCGGAATATGTAATGCCACAGAGCTTTCATCTGCGGGTCTTGATTCAAATCGCGATAAAACTCCGGAATCACGACTTCTTTTTCGACCTTTTCTTCTTTCACTTCTTCGTTGTTGATTTCGTCTGCCATAATATAGTTCTCAGTTCTGAGTTACTAGTTACTAGATTGCATAAATCAAGAAGTTTCTTGTCTCTTAAGTTTTCTAGTAACTAAGATCTATTAACTAGTAACTTCTATTTAAATAAATGCCACCACCTTATCCTTAAACTTCTCCGGGATGTTCTTGTCGAGCATTTCGCGGATATGCCGCTCGGAATACTTCATCGAGAAATGACTCAAGATGATTTTCTCGCACTTGATTTCGTCGTCGAGCTCGTTCAGCGCATGCACGATATCTTTCAAATGGCTGTGCCCTTTCTTTTTGCTCATCGCTTCTTCGCCGTCGTCGAGGAACGTGCATTCCGTAATCAGCACTTTCGACTGGAAAACGCGACTGTTGTCGAGCAAACTTTCGCCAAGGCAATCGCCCATAAAACTCACGAGCGGTTCGTAAACTTCGCGCGTGATTTCGACTCCTTGCTTGCGCAGTTCGATAATTTCAGTAGCGGATTTCCCGAGGAATTCGTCCTTGAGTTTTTTCTTGTAAAAATAAAGCGTACCGCCCATCGTCGGGATGGAGTGCTTGACTTCGAATGCTTCGATCGCAAGGTCCTTGCGGTAGCGCAAGAACTGCAATTCACCTGCAGTGACTGGTTCAATTTCCGGGTAGCGGAACTTTGTTTCGCCAACACCTTCGAACATCGCTTCGGCCTTAATCCAAGCCTTTGCATTTTCACTGATGAAATCCGGCATGTAATAGACGCTGTCGCGTTCGACACCCATCATCTTGCGCAGGCTGTGGTGACGCATCAGGCAGCGGGCGTGGTCGCCGTGGGCGTGCGTCAAGAACACATGGTCTAGTGGAATCGCCGAAAGCGGGCATTCGCCCATGTCAATGCAAAAATCAAGTTCGGGAATTTGGATATACGTAGCTAGTCCGGAAATCGAAAATCCGGAAATAGGCGAGCAGGGCGTATCGACGTGAATCTGCCGCAGAGCGTTATGTATGTACTTATTTTCGTTCACTTTTTTACCGTCCGATAATTTAGCAAATTACGTTGGATAAAAAATGACACTAGGTGTCACCCCGTATATGTTATGGGGGCAGATACAAAAAAAGCAGCTCGGCGAGAGCTGCTCTTTGAAGAATAAAATCGCAATTACTTGTCCGATGTAATTTTATCGAATTCGGAGCAAGACATCATTTCGATGTTCACGCCCATAGCCTTGCTGCGGGTCCTGTCGTTACCCTTTCTTCCAGGAATACGGAAACAGAAATCATACGTGTGACCTTTTTCAGTCGGAATTCCCATCTTGAAAACGCGGAAACGTTCCATTCCTGGTTTTGTAATTTCGTGATAATCGTAAGTATTCTTGATGCGTTCGAGGCGCTTTTCTTGAGAGAATTCGAGCTCGTTTGTTATCGGTCCTTCAAGGTCGATCGGGAGCGAATTCTGGAAACGCAACTCAAGCTTTCCGTTAGTCTTGACAATCGATGTCTCGGACGGCTTGATCAGGTAGCGCTGTTGAGGAATGTTCTTATAAGCAATATTGTGCCTGCTTGCCGTGCGGACTCCACAGACTTCACGCATGTCGGGGTTCGCGACAAAGTCGATATCGCGGCAAATCGGTGGAAGATTGGTTGGAATTTCCAGGTCTTCGCCATTTTGTGAGGATGAACCAGCACAACCGGCCAAGAATGAAACGGCAAAAAGGCAAGATGACAACAAAAATTTATTCTTCATACCATCAAATATAAGATTATTATGCAAAATTGCGAATTTTTTTTTGAAAATGAGTAAAAATGCTGTAATTAATACCACAAAACCTATTATTTGTAAACGTTTGTTAACTTTTGGTGGCGCGTACGCCCACGAACCCTTTGGAGTTTAAAAAAATATTCTATCTTTGGCGTGAAAAAATGGGATTGATGTAAAATGAAAATCTATAGCTGGAATGTCAACGGCATTCGCTCCGTCCTGAAAAAAGGCTTTGAGGATTGGTTCTCTGCGACCGATCCCGATGTACTTTGTCTTCAGGAAGTCCGGGCCGAAAAAAGCCAGGTCTCCGCAATCGCAAGCCGCGAGGGCTACTACACTTATTGGAACGCTTGCAAGCGCAAGAAAGGTTACAGTGGTGTAGCCGTCTATTCCAAAATTGAACCCGATGCGGTCAATTATGGTTTTGATATCGAAGAATTCGATGTTGAAGGACGCGTGCTCCAACTGGTGTTCCCAGATTGGGTCCTCAACTGCATCTATTTCCCGAATGGCGGGCAGGGTGACGACCGCTTGGATTACAAGCTCCGTTTTTACGATGCCTTCCTTGAAAATAGCAAGCAGTGGCTGCGCGATGGCAAGCATGTGGTAACTGTTGGTGACTACAATACTTGCCACAAGGAAATCGATATCGCACGCCCCAAGGAAAACGAGAATGTGAGCGGATTCTTGCCGATTGAACGCGCTTGGATGGACAAGTACGTAGAAGATGGCTTTGTCGATACATTCCGCAAATTGCACCCGGATACTCGCGATGCATATTCTTGGTGGTCAAACCGCTTTGGCGCTCGTGAACGTAATGTGGGTTGGCGATTGGATTATGGTTTTGTCGATGCGGCGCTTATGCCGAACGTAGTGAGTTCCGAAATTTTGAGCAATGTGACTGGGTCTGACCATTGTCCGATTTGTTTGGATATTGAACCGCCGTTCGCTCCGCTTCCGATTAAGAAATCTGAATAGTTTAAAATTAAAATATTATTTTCTGTTATTTTTGTGATAAAGTTCCGCTGGTCGGGACTTTTTTTGTTTGTGAAAATCAAAACATATTAAGCTGTAGAAAAAATTAAAAAAATATATGAAAAAACTTGTTTTATAAATTGCTTTATGCTATATTGCGCATACAATCTAAAAAGGAGATAAAAATATGTTTAAAAAAATAATTCTCGCAGCAGCTGTCGCTGTTAGTGCCGTTTTTGCTCAATCCCCGGTTAATGTTGGTGGCCGTGCCGCTGTTGATATGGGTACTTTTTGGGGCGGTGATGTTAGCGATGCACAGTGGGGCTTAGGCTTTAATGCTGGTGTCGCTGCAAAGATGGATTTTCTTCCGATTATATCTGTTGTTTCTGGATTAGAAGTTGATCTTCGTCGAGTTTCTGATGAAAGAACCATAACTCAACGCGGGACTGAAATTAAGGAAGAAAGCTCCCTGAGTATGTGGTATTTGGATATTCCTGTTATGGCTCGTTTTAACCTTATTCCGATGTTCCATGCAGATTTTGGTTTTGTGGTGGGTTTAAATCTTGCGGCTAGCAAAAATATTGATAGGAGTGCAACTGTTTTAGGTCGTACTGTGGAAGAGTCTGAGTCAGTAAGCGTTTCTGAAGAAGTTGCAACTTTTGATGCAGGTTTGATTGCTGGTTTGGGAGTCTCCGTTATTCCGGGAAAGCTGGATGTTGATTTCCGTATCCTTCTTGGATTGACAAGCTTTGATAAGCCCGAAGAAGGTGATGCAGCCGATGTCAAGCATATGCGCTTGCAGCTCGGTGCAACCTACTGGTTCCTTTAATCTTTAAATTTTTGAAAAAGCCCACACTTAATTAGAAGTGTGGGCTTTTTTGTACGTAGATTTTTTTGCGGTTATCGAGTCTTCACGATCATCCAGGCTTCGTCGTAAAGTTTTTCTTTTTCGCCTAGATCGGTGAGGAACACCATGCGCTTGATTTCTTGCTTGTTTGGGTTAATGACGCGGTTGTTTTTGAAATTGTCGTCGATGACTTTGAGGCTTGCCTTGTTTGGCGTTGCGTAGTTGATGAACTTTGCAAGTCGTGCCCCGTTATTTGCATCCAAAATGTAGTTCATGAAGGCATAGGCTCCTGCGATATTGGATGCCTTGGCGCTCAATAGCATGGCGTCGACCCACATAAACGAACCTTCTTTGGGAATCACGAATTGGAGCGTGGGGTCTTCGTTGATGGCTGCCTGTGCTTCTCCATTAAAAACGATTGCGGCTCCGTTTATGCGCGAAAGAACTTTTGCTTTGCCTTCGACGGAATTTTCAAAACCGGCAAAGTTCATGTTGTTCTTTGCCTGTAAAATGTATTCCACGGCTTTGTTTATTTCGGCCTGCTCCGTGCTATTTGCGCTATTGCCTGTAGCCTGGAGGGCCATGCTGAGCATGGAGCGGCTTTCGCTGAGCAGGCTAAAGGTGCCCTTGGTGATTGTCCCGTCTAGGAGCATGGAATAGCTCACGCTGTCCGGGTGGATTTTTTCACCGCGAAAGAGAATCCCGGTGGTTCCCCAGAGGTATGGGAGGCTGTACGCGCTTGTAGGGTCGTATTTTTGATTTCGAAATTGCGGTGCAACGTTCACTCGGTTCGGGATTAAGCTCAAGTTCAGCGGCGCTATAAGTCCGAGGTGGATCATTTGCTGTATAACCACGTCAGAGGCAATGATAACATCGTACTTGCCTGTTTCGGCGGTCATGAGTTTTGCCAGCATTTCTTCTTGGGCTTCGTAAAGTTCCAATTTGATCTTGTAGCCTGTCTTTTTCTGAAAATCTTTTAGCAATTCTGGAGTGATATATTCGCTATAAAGCATCACCGTAACAGTCTTGGATAAATCTGCAATTTCCCCCTGCTTTTGGATGCAGGCGGTTATCGTCAAGGCCGCGAGAAGTGCAAAAAGTAGAATAATCGATTTCAAATCAGCATCCCGTTATAGAATGTTGTAACATACAAAACATAAAAAAATATTTTATAAAAGGCTCGAAAAAATTTTCGTTTAGTACAAAAAAGCCCGACTTTGTGAGTCGGGATGAATGGTAATAACGTATCGAATTTACGACTTATTAGAAGTTGTAGAAAAGAGTTGCACCAAATGCGTAAGGTTCTCCAAGGTTAAGTTCTTCATTTCTGAATCGGTCGCCCGAGCCAAGTTCGGCACTGATATCCAAAGTCAGTACATCGGTTAGGTCGATTTTGACGCCAATCCCAAATAGAAAGCCGTTGCTGCCACCTTCGTCACTGCATGAATAGCCGCCGGAACAGTAATTGGTGTTTTCTTGACCCATGAGTATACGAAGTTCACTGTAAATTACAAAATGGTTCAGCAATATTTGAATTTCTGTACCGAAATAGAGATATTGGTTTTTCCAAGGATCGCCCAACATGTAACCGATATACTTTGCCCAAGTGACGCTAGAGAAAAGATTGGAATGCTGCAAACCGAATTCGACGGCAAATTGATCTTGAGAAAATTCGATGCTACCTGGCGCATACCCATCAACAAAGAGGCTGAATCCTTGAGAAACTTGGAAGCGCAAGCCAATTTCAGCATTCATGAGACCGCTTTCGTCTATATATTTTCCTTGGTATGAATAACTGTAAAATCCGAAGGGAACCATTGCAGAAAGTTCGAGCCAGTTCAATGCAGAGTAACGAACGCCTGCTGCAACAATAACGCCTGATAACGGATCTTGGGATGTGTAACCGATTTTACCAGCAACTTGACCATTCCCTTTTTTGAGTATTGGAACGTTGTCCCAAGCCGCAAAAGACATTGTTGCGAATAAAGCTAAACAAGTAATGAGTTTTTTGAACATATTATCCTTCTTTTATTAAGAATTTGTAATAATATAAAAAATAAAAGAAAACCTCGCAGGAGTGTGCGAGGTTTCGAAAGCTTGGATTCACTTGCACGTCATGGTGCAAGCACATGACTTTGCGGCTCGGCGGCCGGAATGACGTTACGAGTGCAAGTACTCGATAATCGCATCGTGAATCGTGGTGAACACGCTGCGGAGTTCGTCTTCGTCTTCTTCGAGGAGCGTCACGCGGAAACCCTTGAGGTCCGTGCAGAAGCTCGTGCTCGGCACGACGCAGATGCCCTTGGCGCCCAAGAGGTAATACACAAAGCGGTAGTCGAGGTTTGTGGTCTTGCTGCACCATTCTTCGACTTTCTTCTTGATAATCGGATTGTCGATTTTCAAGGTCTGGTGGCTGTTGAGCACGCCTTCGCGGAAGATGATGGTGTTGTAGAATGCGCCGTAAGTCGGGTTGAAATACAGCTCCGGAATGTCGGAGAGAATTTCGTTGATGATGGCGCTGCGGCGGCCAATCTTCTCGTTGAGCGCATCGCGGTGTTCCTTGAAACGGGCATCGCCAAGCACTCGCGGAATCGTCATCTGCGGGAGCGTGGTCGAGCAGACTTCCACCATCTTCGCGTTGTCGAGAGCGCGGCAGAAGGCGTCGAACTGTTCGTCCTTGTCGCGGTTGTAGTATTCCGCCCAACCGCAACGGGCGCCCGGCCACGGGTATTCTTTAGAAATGCCCTTGAGCGCGATACCCGGCACGTCACCGATGTATTCGGCGAGCGCGTAAGCGTGGGCGCCATTGTACACAATCTTGTTGTAAATTTCGTCGCAGATGATGAACAAGTTATAGCGCTTGGCGATATCGACCATCTTCTGGAGGATTTCGAGCGGGTAGACCATACCGGTCGGATTGTCCGGGTTCAAAATCAAGATGCCCGCAATGCTCGGGTTGTACTTCACCTTGTTTTCGAGTTCTTCCAAGTCCGGGTACCAGTGGTTTTCGGGCTGGAGGCTGTAGGTGATGGGGGCCGTGTGGGCGTGGGCCGCTTCGGCAGAACTGTGCGTCGAGTAAGCCGGTGCCGGTCCGATAATGCGGGTGGTCATCGACAAAAGGCCGTAAATCGTGGCGATTGCGTCACCGAGGCCATTAAAGAAGAGAATATCATCGACGTTGATCTGGGCGCCGCCGAGCTTGTTGTTCTCTTTCACCAAAAATTCGCGCGTTTCGAGCATGCCCTTAGAGGGGCAGTAGCCGTAGCTTCTGTTTGTCTTGACCAAGTCAACGACAATGTCCTTAATCCATTCGGGAAGCTGGCATTTTTTTTCAATCGGGTCGCCGATGTTTTCCCAGTGGATGGGGAGGCCAAGCGCCTTGAGCTGGTTTGCCTTCTTTACGATTTCACGGATTTCGTAAGAAAGTTCCTTAGCACCTTCGCTCAATAATCTTCTACGCATTTTAGACTCCTATGCGGTTTCGAAAATTCAAATTTTTACAATGTAATTATAGAATAATATTTATAAACGTTTATCCTGTAATCTTGATTCTGCGTCATTCAGAGCATTATAAAAATGAACCTTTCGTTTTTCCTTTTGTTTAAGGTTAAAGTTTAGGGTAAAAAAAATAGGGCAGCCTTTTACGGGGCTGCCCTTGAAACGTTCTATCTGAATTTTGGCGTTACGCTTTACAGATTTTTGTTTCTCTGGACAGCCCCACAATAGCTCGGGCTGCTGCCGGGCTTGCTGCAATCGCTGCTGCGATGATGTTCTGTCCAAAGATTTTATTCATGTATCGAAATATAGCTCTGAATAAGGATAATGTCAAGATGCGTAAGATGACGGCTCTAAGTTCTACCAACTAAGTTCTGCCAACTAATACTCTACCTCCTCTTCAATTCAGGATGTAAGGCGTAGAATTTCTTCTTGTCTTCGTACATGTTGTTGTCTGCTTCGTGCAAGGCTCTGCGGATTTTGCCTCCTTTTTCATTGTAATAGAAACCGATGGCAAAACTGATGTAACCCGGAATCAGTGATTTTTGGCGGAGCGTTTTGACTTTTGCTTCTAGTTCTTCTTTTGGCTTGTCGATAGCGATAATGAGGAATTCGTCGCCACCGGCGCGGTAGCATTCGCAGTCGGTGAAAGTATCCTTTAAAAGATAAGCCGCTTTTTTTAGCAGTTCGTCGCCAGCATCATGACCTTGATTGTCGTTGACAGGCTTGAGGCCGTTCAAGTCTGCAAAGATTACCGCAAGGGAGTTGTATTGAAGTTTACCATTGATGAACTGCGCAATTTTGTTGTTCATGGAATTGCGGTTCAAGAGACCTGTCAAAAGGTCCTGGTTGCTGAGAACTTCAAGTTTGTTCACAAGCTGGTAATTTGAAATTTCTGATGCTACAAAAAATGCTGAAAGTTCGAGCGTTTCACGAATGTTCAGTATATTCGTGGTGTCGAAGTTTGTAACCCACATAAAACCAATGATGGTACTGCCGTACTGGAGTGGCAAAAGTATGAGGTTTTCGATTTTGGAATTGACTAGTGAATTGTACCACAGGGGGTTTATCTTGCGGGCAACTTCAAGATTTTCTCTGTTCTTTATCATCAAACAGTAGCTGCCATTGAGGGCTTCTACCCATGATCTGGCATAATCTGTAAAGTTCTCATTTTTGCTTTCGCGAATGGAACGCTGGTTGGATCCCGGTTTCACGGAATCGCTAAATACAGACCAAGAGTTGCTGCTGAAGTCTGTTAGCAAAATGCAGCAATAGCCTGCATCACAACTTTTGCGAAGGCTTTCGGTAACGTCGTTCACGGCTTTGTGCAAATCCTTGGCTCCGCGGAGGCTTATGCAGGTTTGCAAAACGGAAGTGGACGTTGTTGCCGAAATGTTCGACATTTCAGTGAGGTCTTCTTCGAACGAAAGCTCTTGGGAAAATGTGCAGTATGCTTTGTTCGGATCGTCGATGTTGAGTGGCATCATGTTCAGGGTGATACTGAAATCATAATACTCTGGGCGTATGTAAGCATGAATGGGCTTTTTCTTGATGGCGCACTCATAGCAGAAGTTTTCGAACCTCAATTCCTTTTTCATGTAGCGTTCATAATTGCTACCGGGGACGAATTTTTCTTTAAAGATGACGTTGCCATTGTCATCGACTTTTTCCATGGAACGGACATAAAGTTCATTACCAGCTTCAAGACGGATGGTTCCCGTCTTTCCGTTTCCACACTTCTCAACCGATACGATGCATGTCATCGTATGGAATCTCTCAACAAACTCTTGTAAATTCATTTTATTTATTTATTATCGTTTTTTTAGTTCAGGATGCTTTGCATAGAACTGTTTTTTGTCTTCGTACATTCGAAGGTCTGCTTCGTGCATTGCAGTCCGGATGTCTCCGTTCTCATCACTATAGTAGAATCCCAGTGAGAAACTGACGTTATTAAGGTCTTGTGATTTTTCGTGAATTTTATTGACCTTGGCTTCGATAGCTTCTCTGGGGTGGTCGGTAATGATAACCAAGAATTCGTCACCACCGGCGCGGTAAACTGTACCTTCTGTAAACGTTTCTTTTAAAATGGTAGATGCTTTTTTGAGCAACTCGTCACCGGCATCGTGGCCTTGGACGTCGTTGACCGGCTTGAGACCGTTCAGGTCGGCAAAGACAACTGCTAGCGACTTGTACGAAATCATTCCGTACAAGAATTGCGACACTCTATTGTTCATGGAATTTCTGTTCAGAATACCTGTCAGAAGATCCATGTTGCTAAGCATTTCGAGCCTGCTCAAAAGTTGGAAGTTGCCTAACTCGGAGGCGATAAAGAATGTCGAAATTTCAAGTGTTTCCTTTATCTGCAATGTTTTGGTTGTGTCAAAATTTGTAACCCAGATAAAGCCTGCAATTGTATTGTTGAATTCAAGTGGTAATAAAACTAGACTGTCAACATTGGCTTTAGACAGGGATGCATACCAATTGGGATTTCTTTTTTTGATTGCTTCAAAGTCGTCTTCGCTTGCAAGCATCAAACAGTTGCTTCCGGCCAAAATATCGACCCAAGTCTTTGCGTAATCGACAAAATTATTGGTCAAAATTCCACGAATGGAATGCTGGTTCGAACCTTCCCTGACGGAATCGCTAAATACAGAACAGGTATGTTCGTTAAAGTCGGTTAGCAAAATGCAGCAGTAGTTGGCATCGCAGAGTTCTCGGATGTCGTTAAGGATTTCGTCCATGGTTTTCTGCATGTTCTGCGTACCACGGAGTTTAATACATGTCTTGAGAACGGATGATGCTGTTTCGACCGAGAGCTTGGACATGGCGTCATAGTCTACTTCGGGCGAAATATTTTGCGAATAAGTGCAATAAGCCTTTTTCGGGTCGTCTATATCCAGTGGCAACATGATTAAGTTGATGCAAAAATCAAAGTGCTCCGGACGGATGTATGCATGAACAGGTTCTTTCTTGATGGCACACTGGTAGCAGAAGTGCTCGAAGTTCAATTCCTTCTTCATGTACTTTTCATAACTCGAACCGGGCTTGAACGGTTCGTTTGTTATGGCATAACCATCGCGAATGGCTGTATTCGTTGCTTCGATGAATGCAGCGTTGGCGGCTTCGTAAAGAATACGCCCAAGTCTACCATCTTTGCGCTTTTCTACAGAAACAACGCAAGTCATTGAGTTAAAAGAATCAACAAACTTTTGCAAATCCATAATTAGCGCTTCCTATTTTCTGGGAATTTTGCATAGAATTGTTTTTTATCTTCGTACATGCGAGCATCAGCCTCGCGCATTGCTGCCCGTATATCTCCATGATTCTCGTCGTAGTAGAAACCGACAGCAAAGCTGACTGGCTTTTCTGGGTCCTCTGCCTTTTTACGCAAAACTTCGATTTGTGCTTCAATGACTTCTTTCGGTTTGTCCATCGCGATAGCTACGAATTCGTCACCACCGGCGCGGTAAATTTCGCAATCAGGGAACGATTCCCTCAGTGCCGTGGCCGCGTTTTTCAGAAGCGTATCGCCAGCGTTATGGCCATCGCCATCGTTGACTGTCTTGAGGCCATTCAAGTCCGCAAAGACAATTCCGAACTTGTCTGGCATCCGTTCCCGACCGCTTACAATCTTCAGTACTCGATTATTCATGGCGTTGCGGTTCTTGACCCCAGTCAAAAGATCTGTAGAACTCAGCATTTCCAGTTTCTGTAACAACTGGTAGTTTACAATTTCAGAAGCGATAAAGAATGTAGTCAGTTCAAGGGTTTCCTTGATGTGATCCGTATCTTTAATGTCAAAATTTGTAGACCAGATAAAGCCAATGACTTCATTGTTGTATTGGAGTGGGAAAAGTACTAGGCTTTCAATGCCTGCATCTCGCATGGATTTGCACCAACGAGGATTGCGTGCTTTGACAGCCTCCATGTCTTCATCATTTTTGATGATAAGGCAGTTGCTTCCGCCAATTGTTTCTACCCAAGTTTTCACAAGTTCTGTAAACGAATCGTTCAAGTATTCAAGGAGAGTGCGCGGAATAACGTTAGGATCGCAGCTTTCGCTCAGCAATGAACACGTATTTTCCTTAAAATCAGTCAACATGATGCAGCAGAAGCTAGCTCCACAAATGACGCGGATGTCGCTAATGACTTCGTCCATGGTCTGGAGGAAGTTCTTGGTGCTGCGAAGCTTGATACAAGTTTTCAAGACGTCCGACGTCGTCTTTGCCGAAAGGTTTGCCATTTGATCTACACTAGCTTCGGTCGAAACTTCTTGCGTGTAGGTGCAGTAGCACTTGTTTGGATCGTCAAATTCAAGGGGTAGACTAAATATGTTAAACCATACATCGAACCTGTCGGGGTGGATGTAGGCATGCATCGGCTTCTTGTTGACTGCACTATTGAAAATGAAATGTTCAAAGTTCAGGTCTTTGGGAATATAAGCGGTGTATTCCTGACCGGGAACGAACTTGTTGCCGAAGGGCATATCGATAGGATTACTGTTATCTTTTTCGTAAGACGCGATATACGCCTTATTACCGACTTCTATGCGCATCTTCCCGTAACTTCCGTCGGGATTTTTTTCAACAGACATGATACAGGTCATCGAGTCGAATTGATTAACGTATTCCTGTAGTTCCTGTAGATCCATAACATCTCCTTCTTTGGCAATAAAAGGCTCTTATAAAAATAATATGAAAAGATAGATTTGGGTGTGTTCTATGTCGCTTTTTTTCATAAATTTGACTTCAAAAGGGTGATTTTCCTCACATCTGGTAAGGTTTCTGTATTTAAAACTTATGATTCACAATTTGATTTATGACCCGATTCGCAAAAAAGAGGTCCCTTTGACCCCTGAAGAGCATGTCCGACAGGCGACCGTGCGCTATTTGCTCGATGTAGTAAAAGTACCCGAGCATCTGATTGCGGTCGAGTTTCCGCTATCGGCTGTTGAACCGAAAACGGCGGATCGTGTAGATATCATGGTGCATAATTTCAGGGTGGGAGCGAGCCTTGAAAAGCCTTGGCTCCTAGTGGAATGCAAGGCTCCCGGTGAATACACGTGGCCCGTGTTGCAACAGCAGTTGAACAAGTATTTGCAGGTGCTGACACCAAACTACGTGATGCTTGCGCTTGGCGATTGTGTGCGCTTTTTTGCTCTGGATCCAGAGACTCGTCGTTTTGCAAAAATTGACAACTTGCCTCTATTCGGGTAGCCGTAATCGTTCGAAACGTATTGGTCGATTTACAGGCTTGGTTGCTTGCGCGTCTAGTGGCTAAAGGCGTTTTCTTTTTTCGGGATGTTGCAAGTAGAATTGTTTCTTATCTTCGTACATGCGTATATCGGCTTGGTGCATGGCTGTACGGATATCGCCACCTTTTTCGTTGTAATAAAAACCAAGCGAGAAACTTACTTTGTCTGTGTCTTCTGAATCTTTGCGTAATTTTTTGACTTTTGCTTCGATGTCTTCCTTGGGTTGATCAAGAATGATTATTAGGAATTCATCGCCGCCGGCGCGGTAGATTTCGCTTTTGTTGAAAGCCGATTTTAGCGTTGCTGCTGCATTTTTTAGTAATTCATCGCCAGCATCATGCCCAAATTCGTCGTTCACGGGCTTTAACCCGTTTAGGTCGGCAAATATGACTGCAAGAGATTTGTATTGTACAGTTCCGTTTATGAACTTGGAAACTCTATTGTTCATAGAATTGCGGTTTTGTACACCTGTCAACAAATCCATGTTGCTGAGCAATTCAAGCCTTCCGACAAGCTGGTAGTTTGCTATTTCGGAGGCTACAAAGAATGTTGTCAATTCGAGCGTTTCCTTGATGCTCAATGTATTTGATACATCGAAATTCGAAACCCAGATAAAACCTAGAATTACATTGTTGTATTCTAGGGGCAAAAGCACAAGGCTTTCGACATTAGCGTTGGTGAGGGATGTATGCCAGTTTGGATACTGTTGCTTGATTGTTTCGAGGTCTTCCTTGTTTTTGATTATCAAACAACTGTTGCGGGCAAGGAGGTGAAGCCAGCTTTTGGCGTAGTCCACGAAGTCTTCTGTCAAATAGTCTCGGATGGAACGGTGGTGCGAATTCACCTTGACCGAGTCGCTAAACACAGAACAGCTATGCTCGTTAAAGTTTGTCAGTAGGACGCAGCAGTAGCTTGCTCCGCAAATTTTGCGGATATCTTCGATGACTTCGTCCATGGTCTTTTGTAAGTTCGTGGCGCCGCGGAGTTTGATACATGTTTTTAAAACGCTTTTGGACGTTTCTGCCGAAAGTTTTGATTCTTCGCTGGGCTGGATTTCTTCTGAAATTTCCTGCGACAAGGTGCAATACGCCTTTTCCGGATCTTCGATTCCCAAGGGGAGTAACACCATGCTTATCTGAATGTTGGATTGTTCCGGTTGGAGAAATGCTTGGACCGGTTTTTGCTCAATGGCGCACTCATGGCAGCATCGTTCGAAATTCAATGCTTTGGGCATGAACCGCTCGTAATTGGAACCTGGTTCAAATTTTGTTTCAAAACTTGATTTGCCATTCCCGTTCAACTTTTGTAGAAATTCGATATAGCGCTTGTTGGCTAATTCGATACGAATGGTTCCTGCGATTCCGTCGTTTCTTTTTTCGACAGAAAGGATGCAGGCCATGGAGTTAAATTGTTCAATAAAATTCTGTAAATCTTTCATCTAGTGAGTCCTGCTTTCGGGGTGTGTTTCGTAAAAATGTTTCTTGTCTGCGTACATGCGTGTGTCGGCTTCTCGCATGGCAATGCGGATGTCTCCACATTTTTCTTCGTAGTAGAAGCCTAGTGCAAAGCTTACGTTGTTCGGGTCTTCTGCCATTTTATGGAGTTGCTCGATTTTAGATTCGATGTCTTCTTTTTGGGTTCCCATAAATATGATGACAAATTCGTCGCCGCCGGCGCGGTAGATTTCGCTTCCACTGAAAGTTGTTTTTAACGTGTCAGCGGCCTTCTTTAGCAATTTGTCTCCAGCGCTGTGGCCTTTATCATCGTTGACCGTCTTGAGACCGTTTAAATCGGCAAATATGACGCCATAGGAGTTTGGCATGCGTTCGCGTCCGGTCACGATTCTTAATACACGGTTGTTCATGGCGTTTCGGTTCTTGACACCTGTAAGGAGGTCCGTGGAACTCAGCATTTCGAGCTTTTGCAGAAGCTGGTAGTTCGCCACTTCTGAGGCGATAAAGAATGTGGTGAGTTCGAGAGTTTCCTTAATTCGGTCAGTGTCTTTTGTGTCAAAATTTGTCGCCCATATAAAGCCGATAGTCTCGTGATTGTATTGCAGAGGGAATAAAACGAGACTTTTGATTTTGGCTTCTTGCATGGAGGCGTGCCAACGGGGGTTGCGTGCCTTGAGCTCTTCCATATCTATGTTGTCCTTAATAATAAGGCAAGAACTTCCGGCAATGGTCTCTGGCCATGATTTAACGATGTCAATAAAAGAATCGTTCAAGAAATCATTTAGTGAATAGTGGCCTATTTCAGGGGCGGTGCTTTCGCTTAGCAATGAACAGGTATTTGTTTTGAAATCGGTGAGCATGATGCAGCAGAAGTTTGCACCGCAGATGGTACGAATGTCAGCGATGACTTCGTCCATTGTTTTGAGAAAATTCTTGGTGCTGCGGAGTTTGATGCATGTTTTAAGAATGTCCGAAGTTGTTTTTGCGGATAAGTTTGTCATTTGGTCGATATTGACCTTGGTGGACATTTCTTGAGTGTAGATACAGTAGCGTTTGTTTGGGTCTCCAAAATTTACCGGAACGCTAAAAATGTTGAACCACATGTTGTATCGATCGGGATGGACATAGGCGTGCATGGGTTTGTTGAGGACAGCGCTGCTATAAATAAAATGTTCAAAGTTCAAGTCTTTGTGAATATAAGTCGTGTAATCAAGTCCTGGCTTGAAGGTCTTGTTGGGCTGATTGACATCGGATTTGCCGTTCTGTTCAAAAGTCGAAAGGTAGGCCTTGTTTCCGTTTTCGATACACATTTTGCCATAGCTTCCGTCGGGCTTCATTTCGACAGACATGATACAGGCTGCCGAACCAAATTGATTTATAAATTTCTGCAAATCCATAAATTTCCCCATTAATAAAAATAATCCGATTGTTTGTAATAAAAATAACACAAAAAGTTATAATAGTGCAGGTCTCGAATTATTTCTTGCTGATTTTTTGGCAAAAAAGAGGGATTTATCACATTTTTTTAATGTTTAGGCCGTTTGGGGGGATTATTGAACTGTCGAGATGACTTCCCCATCGGCGAGGCGTGTCTTGATGGTGTCGCCGCTTTTGAGTTGGCTTGCCTTGCGGATGAATTTTCCGTTTTCGTCTAGCGTGAGCGAGTAGCCCTTGGCGAGAGTCGTCTTGGGGTCTGCGTTTTTGACTTTCTCGTTCACAAGTTCGAATTGCGATTTGGCGAGGTCAAGGATTTTGCGTGTTCCCTGCTTGAGACCTTCGTGGTTGCGGTCCAAGCGTTCGTGTTCGGACTTGATGTAAAAGGCGGTGTCTTTCTTGATGGAGGCCGCAATGAGCACGTGCTTGGATTTCTCGTTCTGGATGAGCCCGAAAACTTTTTGCTGGAGTTGGTTCCCCATCGTGCCGAGTTGCTTGTTGTTCTCGGTGAGGAGTTCGCGAGCGCCGTCGGCGATGTTTGCCATGGCCTCGGTCATGCGGTTCCAGCTGTCCATGACGCGTTCTACGAGACGCTTCGCACAGTCTGTGGGCGTGATGCACGAGAGATAGGCGACTTCGTCCAGAAGGCTGCGGTCGATTTCGTGGCCGATACCTGTAAAGACGGGGAGGGGGTAGTTCGCGACTGCACGGCAAAGTGCTTCGCTATCGAAAAAGTTCAAGTCCGTCTTGGCGCCGCCACCTCGCACAATACAGACAACATCTAAATTGAGGTTGCCTTGGAGTTGCTCGAGTGCCGCGATGATGCTCCCTTCGGTTTCGTTCCCTTGCATGCGGGCGTAAACGGTCGTCACTTCAAAAGCGAATGGCGAAGCTTCGAGGCGGGTGGTGAAATCCTTGTAAGCGGCGGTATTCTCGCCGGTAATGAGGCCCACGCGGAGCGGAACATCGGCAAGATCAAGTTGCTTGTTCTTGTCGAGCAGGCCCTCGGTAGCAAGGCGCTTTAGAATAGCACTCTTGGTAAGTGCGAGTTCACCGATGGTGTAGACCGGATCGATATCCAGAATTTGCGCTTGCAGTTTTCCGTAGGGGATGTAAAGCTCGGCGCGAATCAAGAAGTTGACCTTGAGATCGTGCTTGAGCGTAAACGGTTGCGAAAGGCTGGAAATCTTGGCGAGAATCGCATCGTACTTGGCGGTGTAGCAGTAAAGGGCTAGGGTGGCTTTGGGCTTTACGTCGCCTTCGTTGAAGTCCGCAATGCTCAGGTAAACGCCGGAAGGCTTCTCTGCAATTTGCGAAATCACGCCATGCACCCAAACCGCAGGCGTAGACTCTACGGTATTCTTGAGCGAACGCATGTATTGCGTGACCGAAAATGTGCGAACTTCTTGATCCATTTAAATTTTAATCGTGATGTCGTTTACGTTGTCATCCTAGTCCCGGAATCCCGGAACTTGTCTGGGGCAGGCTTAGTTCGGGATTACCTTTTGCATTGTCATCCTGAGCGAAGAACCGTTAGGTTCGAAGTCGAAGGATCTAGAACGCATGGATTTGACGTTAATTATAATAATAATTAAATTGGTATAAAAAGGACTCGCCGTGTCGAAAGTTGTTTCTGCAATGGATATGCGTCAAAATTTTGGGACGCTCTTGAACCAGGTCGCCATCAAGGACGAAGAGGTCGTCATTGAACGCGCTGGCAAGCCTTTGGCACGCCTCGTGAGCATGAATTCCGCAACAAGCGGCAAGCTGGACTTTCGCGATATCGGAAAACTCCCCAACGACATTTGGAACGAATAGTTAAAAAGTACAATTTTATTTTACACACTAATTCATTCCGAACGCCGCTTCTCTTGAATTTGATTTTGTAGGTTGCTTTTATAAAATCAATTTGGGAGGTGTTTATATGAATATCTTGAAAACTGTAGTATTGTCTTTATATGTTTTCTTCTGCGTTGCATGCTCGGATAAAAATTCTAGTGAAAAAGTTTTGCTGACAGAATCCGTTCCCGTGACATTCTCCGGTATTGTGTATGGTGAACTTCGCGAAAATGGATTTGTTAAACCCTTATCCCCTAGAATACCATTGATGGATTCGATTCCTTCTGCTACGGAAAGATCAACGCTTATAAATAGCCGTTTGTCGAGAGTCATTAAGGCCTATGTGATTAAGAGTTCCATGACCGAGTATGACTCGTTGAAAATTCGCTTGTCTATGCGGAAAGAAGACAAGACTCCATACGACTTTAAACCGGTGAATCTTGTACTTTATAGAAATGGTGAAGAAGATGGTTTTTATGTATTCCAGACGATGACAAATTCAAAAGGCAAGCCATTGCTGTTTTCGAAAAATGAAAATGATATCGGAAATTTCGATGATGCAGTTGTCTTGTGCATTAAAAAGTTTACGGATAGATTTTATTATGACTTGCTAGAATAACTGATGGTTTGACTATGGTGAATGTTTTGAAAATAACAATATCGGTTTTATGTATGCTCCTCTGCATGGCTTGTTCGGACAAAGGACCGAGTGCCGAAGAATTGTTGAACAATCCTCAAAGAAATGTTGTCTTGAATCGGGACTCCTTCGGTGCAGATTATTGGCTTGAAGTCGAGAAAAACGAGACTGTTCAAATTTGTTTAGACCGTCGCGTTCGCGAATGGAATACTTCGTTGACATCAAAGGTCGTGAATGATTCTTGCTTTGCGTTTGTCGTTCCGACGATTATTGGCGTTGATACGATTAAATTGAATTTTCCAGATAGCGACAGTTCACACCGCATTAACCTAGCAATCGGGATGAAGTATCTTGATTTCAAGAATGAAGAAGTTCTTCTAGGATTTAATCAATTCACTGAAAGAGAATTAACGTTTCAAGGATTATGCACGACAAAAAAAGGAACAATACCTTGTGGTCCCAAAAACGAAGATCCGGAAAGACTAGCTTCTGTGACAGGCACATATTTGGTCGATAAATATCCTATAACAAATTGCGAAATAGTACAAGTGATGTGGGATAGCCTCACAATAAATAATTCTATGGGTAACGAAGAAAGAAAAATGGTTGCCGAAAAATGGATAACCAGAAAGAAAAATAGCATACGCAATGAAAATTGCGTTACAAGAGATACCGCAGCTAATTCGATAACTTTATTCCAGGCTATGAAATACGCAAACGCACGTAGTCTTCGAGAAAATTTAAAACCTGTTTATATTTTTTCAAAAACCAATGAGGAAAGTCCTCGAATATTATCAAAAGGCAAATACGTTATTAAAGATTACGATTTTCTAAAATTTGAAAGCGAAGCAGAGCTTCTATTCACAACCCTAGTGTCTGTAGACGAAACATCCGATGGTTACAGGCTCCCTTATTATAATGAGTGGATGATGCTTGCTCGCGGCGGAGATAAGAAAAATAAGACTACTTGGGGTAATGAATATGTCTTGAAATATGCAAGATTTAACCCTAAAATAGGTTTTTATGACTCCGAACCAGTAGGCCAGTTGCGTCCTAATGGATATGGCCTATACGACATGTTAGGTTTGGTTGAAGAACACGTTCTCTTTGAGAATTCAAACCCCTTTGAGTGGCTAAAGAATACACCATCTTGTCTTAAAGGTGGTGATATAAAGCATGATTGGAGAAAAACAACCTACGGGTCTTACGGATGTGATTTTTATACCGTCAGCAAAGGCGGCTTCCGTCTCATCCGCAACATCGGCAACAACGCCAAATGGAGCGAAAATAAAACAGTTAAATCAAATTCTGATAGTTCATCGCAAAAAAGTATAGCGGAAATAGATAAGAATGAAATTTTTGCCGATTCATTGCATTCGAAATTGGGAACCGATAGCAAACCGAAAGTTGATTCTGCTGTTGTACGTAAAGATAACGTTTTGCTTGCAGGCTTTGTTCCTGTGACTTCTTCAAATATTGTATATGGGGATCTTCAAGAAAACGGAACCGTTGCTCCTGAAAATCCCGCGATTCCGCTTATCAACGCTATCCCAAACGATTGGATTCGTTCCTATTTTGCGAATAGCAATTTTGCGAGAGTTGCCAAGGTCTATGTGAAAAAAAGTCCCAAGACCAGAAAGAAGTCGCTGAAAGTTCGTTTGAACCTTTGGAAAGAAGACAAAACTCCATACGATTTTAAACCGGTGAATCTTGTGCTTTATCGAAATGGCGAGGAGAAAGGTTATTATATATTTCAGACGATGACTAATTCAAAAGGAAAACCGTTGCTGTTCACGAAAAATGGGGGGGATGCCGGAAATTATGAAGATGCTATTATTTTATGTATAAAAGATAGTACGGATAGATTTTATTATGAACTTTTAAAATAGTTGATAAATGGTTTTTGATGAAAGTCTTGAAAATAACAATATCGGCTTTATGTGTGTTTTTCTGCATGGCTTGCACACTATTTTGTACAGCCTGCTCAGATAGGGAAAAATATATCGCTTTGAATCGCAGCTCATTAAAAGCCGAAACTTGGCTTGAAGTCGAGAAGAATGAAATTGTAAAAATCTGCATAGACTCCAAAGTACGAGTATGGAATACTACGCTAGATTCTATAGTTCTTGGTGAATCCTGTTTGAAAGTTCGAGTTCCAACGCTTATTGGTGTTAGCACAATCAATGTGAAGTTTTTCGACACTGATAGTTCACACAAAATCAATTTAGCGGTCGGGATGAAGTACCTTGACTTCAAAAATGAAGAAGTTCTATTGGGATTTAACAGATACAGAGGAAAAGACTCAGTAATAAAACGGATGACATACAAAAATGAAGATCCAGAAAGACTTATATCAGTTACAGGTTCTTATTTAGTAGATAAATATCCTGTTACAAACTGCGAAATCACACAATTAATGTGGGATACAATTTCTAATGAACCTTCTTTCTCTAATTCAAGATTACAAAAATACGCAAATCAATGGAAGGACAGAAAGAAAAGAAGTGAGAGAAACAAAAATTGCATAATCAAAGACACTGCAGCATGTACGGTTTTCTTACTACAAGCAATGAAGTATGCAAATGCCCGCAGCATTAGAGAAGGATTAAAACCATATTACAAATTTTCAAAAACAATTGAAAAAGAAGAACAAAAAATTTTATCAAAAGGGCATTATATTATTGGATTTTTTGATTTTAGTGAAAGTGAAGATAGATTAATCCAAGTTACTGTAGACAAATCATCTGATGGATATAGACTTCCTTATTATGATGAATGGATGATATTTGCTCGTGGCGGAGATAAAAAAAATAGTGCACCTTGGGGAGACTCTTCTGTTACATTTGAAGAAGCTTCCAAATACGCTCGATTTGACACATGGCAAGAATTTGAAGTTTCAGAACCCGTGGGACAATTACTTCCTAATGGATACGGACTATACGATATATTCGGCCTTATTAATGAACATGTTCTATTTGAAGAGAAAAATCCCTTTCATTTTCTTAAAGAGCGACCATCTTGTTTAAAAGGAGGAGACAATCGTGTCGCTAAAGATTACAATAGAAATTCCTACAGTACCTTGCCTTATTGGAAATGGGTTAACTACGGATTTTATGAATCAAATTACAATGGAGGTCAGATAGGCGGTTTCCGCCTAATCCGCAACATCGGCAATAACGCCAAATGGAAACTTTAAAAATTATTTTACGCAAAAATACTGAGCCAAAATCCTCGTTCGTGCGTGTTAATATAGTAGGTAGAGAAATCTTTGCTTGCTTTGCGGGGGCGTTCCCGAAAAAATATGCCTAAATGAACAGGAAAAATACAAAACGAAAGCATGATCCTTTTTTTCGTTATATTTATGCGATTCCTGATAATACGAGAACTTTATTGCGATTGGCCCAGCGCAGGAATCCTGAGCTACGTCAAATGCTCTTTTTTGTTGATATGCATAGCCTTGAACTGATTCCTGGCAGTTTTAGTTCAGTCAAGGAATGGGGGTATTCAGATCTTGCTTTTAAGGCTTGCTTTAAGAATGGCTCCGAGTTTTTTGTAGGTATTTTGCTAGAACACAAGTCTTATCGCGAGAGCGATGTGCTTTCTCAAATTTATGAATACACGTTCGAAGTTATGGTCAACAAGAATGCAACGGACTTTCGCTGGCTTCAGACCAAGGCCATCATTATTTATAATGGTCAGAAAAAATGGAATCCACTAGCAGAATTTCGAAAAAAATATGGAAGTTTGCTTAATGGCAGAGAATTGCCATTTGAGTGTGTTCTTGTCAATTTAACGGATATCTCTGATAGGGCTTGTTTTGTAGAGCCTAATGTTGAAGCTGCTATCGGAGTGCTGGTGATGAAACATGCTTTTGATGCTGATGGTTTGAGAAATGTTGGGGATATGCTTGTGGAAATGCTTTCAAAATTGGATGGAAGTGCAAGAGCTACCCTTGCAGAGAAAATTGAACTATATTTAGGAGAGTATCTCGACGAAGAAGTTGTAGAGGAGTTGCGTATGCGTATGAGTATTGGACAAGCTTTAGGTATTAAGACGGCGGGAGACCGTCGCCGTGCTGCAGAACGCGCAGGACTTCGTCGAGGAATGAAGCGGGGTATTGAAAAAGGCATCGAGAAGGGTATCGAAAAAGGCATCGAACAAGAACGTAAAAGGGTTGAAGCTCGAGACAAGAAAATAGCCAAGTTTCTTCAGTCGATAAATGTTTCTGAAAAAGACATTGCTGCCGCTTTTGCTATCAAGTAATATGGGCTTTTTGTTCCACAAAAATAGATGTTACGTTTAATGAAAAATGCCCCCGACAAAATCGGGGGCAAAAATTTTTGTCATTCTCCGTTAGGAGAAACCATGCATTTCCACTAGCTTAATTCGTGAATCCGGCAAAGATGTTGTTGCTCAGGAAAGGCAAGAATCCGAGAACGATCACGGCTGCACTCAACAGAATGATGACTTCGCGCTGGCGCTTTGTGAGGCGGAGCGGAGTGAGGTGGCCATCGGGTTCATCGACCCAGGCGGCCTTGATGAGCTGCAAGTAGTAGAAGAGTGCAATGACGTTGTTCAAGACGGCGAATGCCACGAGTGTGTAATGTCCCGTCGAGGCACCGCTGAAGAACAAGTGGAACTTGCCGAAGAAGCCTGCGAGAGGCGGGATGCCTGCCAAGCTGAACATCGAAATCGCAAGGGCGATGCCAAGGCTCGGGTTCTGCTTAGAAAGTCCACGGAGCGACTGGAATGTTTCTTCACGGTGGTGTCCGATAATGCCGAAAACGAAGAACGCGAGGTAGTTCGAAACGGCATAGACAAAGAGGTAATAGATGATAGCTGTCTTTGCGGTTGTTGCCGGGCCGAGCAATGCCACCATGATGTAACCGGCCTGAGCGATAGAGCTGTAAGCCATGAAACGGCGGAGGCGGCTCTGCTTTAAAGCACCGAGGTTTCCTACAAAGAGCGTAACGCCAGCGAGGAGGGCGATAAGCGGAGCAATCTTGTCTTGAATCGGAGCGAGCGGGCCGTAAACGAGCACGACGAGGAACGCAATGGCGGTTGCCTTCGAGGTCACGGAAAGCACTGCGGTTACTGGAGTCGGAGCGCCTTCGTAAACGTCCGGAGCCCAAGTGTAGAACGGAAATAGCGTGAGCTTGAAACCGATTCCGCAGAACAGGAACAGTACGGAAACCCACAAGAGCGGGCTAGAACCGCTTGCAACGGCGGCCTGGATTTCGTTGAAGTGGAGGCTCCCTGCAAAACCGTAGAGGTAGCTAAAGCCGAACAGTTCAAATGCCGTTGCGACAGAACCCATTAAGATATACTTGGTGGCGGCTTCGGAACCGTATTGGTCGCGCTTGTTCCATGCGGCGAGGGCGTACATCGGGATGGTCGCGATTTCCAAGCCGAGGAAGAACGTGAGCAAGTCGCAGGCGCTCACGACTACGAATCCGCCGAATGTTGCAAAAGCGATGGCGCCGATGAATTCGGCAATTTGGTGCATTTGCGGTTTCTTGTCGGCACCGTGTTCGAAGTAGTCTTTGGAAAGCCACATGCCAAGCAGGGCGCTCACTAAGAGCACTTCGCGTATGAGCACGCCAAAGTCATCGACCTTCCAGTTGCATATAAATAATCTTCCGCTGCCGCTTGCGAGCGGGATGAAGTTCAGCAAGAGGAAAATGGCGATAAAGCCAAAGTTGGCAAGGCGCCAAGGCACCTTGGATTGTGTTGTCACGAAAAGGCGTATCCCAATCACAACGAACGGGAACAACAGCAACAGCACATCTGGAATAATGAAGTTAGGAATGTTGTACATAGGCAGTAAGCAGTGGTTAGTAAACAGTGGTTAGGAAAGTGTCATCCTGAGCGTAGTCGAAGGATCCAGTTAAGGTATATTGTTGATTTTTTCAAAAATCGGAGCGATGCTGCAGTCCAGGATTTCCGAAATCCAGCCGGGGCAAACACCGATAAACAACAAGCAGGCAACGAGAACGACAATGACCAATTTTTCGCGGAAACATCCATCGGTGAGACCTTCGTACTTTTGCGGGAGCGGACCGTGAAGCATGCGGTTTGCCGTTTGCAGAATGTAGACGGCGGTCGTCGTGATGGAGAGAATGGCAAGAATCGTCACGATGCGAGTGAGCGTGGAATCTTGCTGGAAAGCTCCGATAAAGATGGTGCTTTCGGCAATGAATCCGCTAAAGCCCGGGAGGCCAAGGCCTGCAAAACCGGCAAGCACAAAGCCTACGCCAAGGAACGGCATCTTGCGCATGATACCGCCCATTTCCGTGATATCGCGGGTGTGGGTGCGTTCGTAGATCATGCCGATGGTGGCAAAGAAGAGGCCTGTCAAGAAGCCGTGAGAAATCATCTGGAGGCTAGCACCGCGAAGTCCAATCGGCGTGAGGGCAGCAAGTCCGAGGAAGATGAGGCCCAAGTGGCTGATGGAACTGTAAGCGGTGATGTACTTGAGATCCTTGTGGCGAATGGCGATGAACGGGCCAAGTACCACGTTGAAAATCAAGAGAGCAACAACGTAGGGGAGCCAAATCTTTGCGGCTTCGGGCATGAGGAACATGGCCACACGCAAGCATCCGTAAGCACCCATCTTCATCATTACGCCGGCAGCGAGCATCGAAACAGCGGTCGGTGCAGCGGAGTGACCGTCCGGGCTCCAGAAGTGGAATGGGAACAGCGAACTCGAAACGGCAAAACCCATGAACATGAGCGGGAATGCCCACATCTGGAAATCCATCGGGAGAGTCGTCTTTGCGATTTCAATGAGGTTCCAGCTATTGGCGCCGCTTTCGAAGAAGAGTCCGAAGAGCGTTGCCAAAATCATCGAAGAACCGAACGCGAGCGTCAAGGTGAGCTTTTTACCACCGTAGTCGCGCTTGCCGCTACCGTAGCAGGCGATCATGAGGTACATGCAAAGCGCTTCCATTTCGTAGAATACGAAGAAAAGCACCAAGTCAAAGCTCATGTACACGCCGTAAACGCTCGTGGCGAGGAGCTGAATGAGTGCAAAGAAAATCTTCTGGTTTCCTTTGATGTTGAGGCTTACGAGCACGCCTGCCCAAACGATAAATGCCGTGAGTGTCACCAACAGCATGTTGAGGCCATCGGCACCGACGATGTAGTGGGCGTTGAACATCGAAAGCCACGGAATATCCGTGAAGAAACGCAATGCGAGAGGCGCTGCCGCCGGGTCGGTCGGAGTTCCCGAGAGGGCATAGACGGTGTAGGTGAGGTAGCAGGCGATTGCAAGAACAATCGTTGCCGAAGTCACATGGATCGTGCGCAGCGTCTTAGCGTATGACGCAGGAATCAAGACGCAGGCGAGAACGGTTAAGAGGGGGATGACCCAAATAGAGTTAAAAAGTATTGTATTCATGGGTAACGCCTACAGGGGAAGCTGGCCGAAGAATCGCCAAAGGAGAACGCCAACAATCAAAGAGCCCAGATAGAACGGCAAGTAACCGGCCTGAGCCAAACGGACCAAATCACCGAGCTTGTGGACAAACCAGACCGTAAAGGCGAGAAGTCCTTCAATCACGTAATCGTTGAATGCGCGGGCGACACGTGCGATACCGCCAAAGATGAACTGGCGGACAACGGCGTAGTACATTTCATCGAAGTAGAACTTGTGGTAAATGACTTTGTAAATGCCGCTGCGATTTGTTTCGTCAAGGGCGCGTTGGATTTTTGCCCACGGGCTTGCGTAAAGCACCCAGGCAATGATGAGAGCTACGACAGCAATGGCTACGGCTACATACGGAATCCATTCAGCATGGTCAAGTTTCATGAGTTGCGGCACATGCAATTGGCCCGGCACAAAGAACTTCTCGAAAAGTCCCTTGCCCAGAACACCGCTCAAGAGAGCCGGAATGGCGAGAATCACAATCGGGAGAGTCATCGCGAAATCTTCGTGAACGTGCCCAGCCTTGACGCCTTCGTGACGCGGAGCGCCATGGAACGCCAGGAAGAACAGACGGAACATGTAGAATGTCGTGAGACCGCTCGTGAGAAGCGCAAGCCCAAAGACAACGTAATGGTGCCCTTGGAATGCGGCGAGGATGATTTCGTCCTTCGAGAAAAAGCCGGAGAACGGCGGAATGCCCGAAATGGCGAGAATCGAAATGAGCGTGCAAACGTAAGTGAGCTTCATCTTTTTGCCGAGACCGCCCATCGCATCGAGATCGTTCGTGCCGACCTGATGGATTAAGCTACCGGCGATAAGGAACAAGCTGCACTTGAAGAAAGCGTGCGTAAAGATGTGGAACGTCGAAGCTGTCCAACCGGTAACGGCGACGACTTGACCAATCTTGCAAGCGCCAAGCGCAAACATCATGTAACCGAGCTGCGAAAGCGTGGAGTAGGCGAGGATGCGCTTGATGTCCTTTTGTGTACAGGCGATGACGGCTGCAAAGACCATCGTGAATGCGCCAACCCACATGATGAGCGTGAGGGCGTTATCGCAAATGGCAAAGAACGGGAACAGACGAGCGACAAGGTAAACGCCTGCGACGACCATCGTTGCACTGTGAATGATGGAGCTGACGGGTGTCGGACCTTCCATCGCGTTCGGGAGCCAGATATGCATCGGGAACATGGCGGACTTGCCCCAGCCACCGGTGAAAATCAAGATGGAGCCGAGAACGAGCGCTTCGGATTTCGGAATGGTCACAAGACCGAGGTTGATGAACTGCTTCTGGAAATCAATGAGGCTGAGCGAATTGAGCGTTGAAAAGTCGAAACTACCGACGACGTAGCTCACGAGCACAATGCCGAGCAAGAAGAAGCTATCGGCAAAGCGGGTGAGGATGAACGCTTGCTTGGAGGCGCTCACAGCACTTGGCTTGTGGTACCAGAAGCCGATGAGCAAGTAACTCGAAACGCCGACGAGTTCCCAGAAGATGAACATCTGGAAAAGGTTTGTCGCAATGACGAGCCCGAGCATGCTAAAGCTGAACAGCGAGAGCAGTGCAAAGAAACGCCCGGCGGCGCGGTCTTCGCGCATGTAGCCGATGCTGTAGATGTTCACCATGAAGCTGATAAACGTGACGACCACGAGCATCATCACGGAGAGCGGGTCTACGAGCATGCCGATTCTTGCGACCAAATCCCCGATGAACGGGATAAACGTGTGGTCAAAGAGAATCGCCTTTTGCGGTGCAAAGTCCGAGCTGAAGTAATGGAATGCGAGTGTGCCTGCGGCGGCAAAGGCAAGGCCGTTGCAGACGACTGCGAAAATCGCAGCGGCTTTTGCGCACTTGTTTCCGAGGAAAAGCCCGTTCACGACGAACGTGATGAGCGGGAACAATAGAATCAAATAGCCGAGAGTGATATCATCAATCATGGAGGTCCCTCAACTGGTCAACGTCAAGACTCTTATGGCGGCGGTACATGGTCACGATAATCGCAAGGGCGATGGCCATTTCGCAAGCCGTCACGGCAATGACAAAGATACTGAACAGAGCGCCTGCAGTCGCATCGTGTGCGGTGAAGTAGGCGAAACTGATAAAGTTGATGTTTGCGGCATTCAGCATGAGCTCAATGGAAATGAGCATGCCAATGAGATGGCGACGGCGCATCAGACCCCAGACGCCAATCCCGAACAGCAAAAATGCGAGAATCAAGCAATTCAAAAGGTTCATTTGCTAGCCTCCTCTTCGGCATCTTCCTTGGTGCGGCGGGCGACCGTGATAGCGCAAATGAGCGTCATCAAGAGGAGCACGCTCACGATTTCAAATGGGATGATGAATCCGTTTGGATCGTTACCGAGCAAGCGCAAGGCGAAGTTTTGGAGTGAAGAATAGTCGGCGGGGGAGTTTACGATGCCGCTTGCCAAGTCCGGAGTCGGCAGCACGCATTTGACCATCACGAATACAAACGCGATGGAAAGCGCAAATGCGGTGAACACTCGCGGAATCTTTGTCGTGAATGCGTCTTCTCCTAAATGGCTTGTAAGGAGAATCGTAAACACCACGAAAATCACGACACCGCCCACGTAAACCATCACCTGGGCTAGCGCAATGAATTCTGCGTGCATGAGCATATAGAGGATGGCGGTCGTGACAAAGCTAAAGATGAGGAACACAGCGCTTTGCAAGATGTTTTTCACGGCAACGCAACAAACCGCCGTCATTAAAATCACGAATGCGACGACATAGAACGCAATGTCCATGCCTCCCATCGGGAATGATAAAGGCAAATCCGGGAACATTAACCTTGTCCCTCCTTCTTATTTAAAATCATTTCGAGATCGTTCGGGTCGGTTGTCGCAACTTCGAATGCGGGACTCATGCGGATGGCTCCAAACGGGCAGGCTTCTACGCAGAGGCCACACTGGGTGCAACTGGCGAAGTGGTACACGTAACGTCCGAGAACCTTCTTGCCCGCAATGTTCTTTGTGGCAAGAACGTTGATGGAGGCGTTCGGGCAGGCGCGTTCGCACATGCCGCAAGCGGTGCAGTGGTTGTTGCCGTCTGCATCCTCGATCATCTCGAGGCGGCCGCGGTAGCGGTCGTGCATTTTGAGCGTCTTCCTGTTTTCGGGGTACTGTTCCGTAACGATGCGCTTAGGATTGAAAAAATACTTGAGCGTCACGGACAATCCGCAAATGAGGCTCCACGGACCCGTAATGCAACGCTTTAAATAGCGTTTAATGTATTGAATAGTTGAAATCTGCTTTTGCATAATCTCTCGTCTTTCGTCTCTCGTCTCTCGTCTAGAGTCCGATGGCGATAAATGCTGCTCCTGCTACCAGCAAAACAAGGTTGACAGGTAATAAGAATTTCCATTCAAAGTCCATGAGCTGGTCCACACGCGGACGCACGAACGTCCAGCGGACCATCATGTAGCACCAGACCATAAAGTAAATCTTGGCGAAGAACCATACGACGCCAGGTACCATGTTCAAGACGTTGTCCACAGCAGCGATGCCGATGCACGGCGGGAAGAATCCACCGAGGAAGCATGTGGTCGCAAGTGCGGAGTTCGTGATGAGGGCGATGTATTCGGCGAGGTAGAACATGGCAAACGGAGTGCCATTATATTCCGTGTGGTAACCGCCCGTGAGTTCCTGTTCTGCTTCGGCAATGTCGAAGGGAGCGCGGTTCATTTCGGCGGTGCTCGAAATAAAGAACAAAATAAAGGCAATGAAACCGAGGACTGGAATCTTGAAAATCCACCAGTCAAAAATGGTTCCTTCCTGGCCCATTGTAATGCTCATGAGGTTTGTGGAACCCGAAATCATCACGACGAACAGGAGAATCATCGCAAACGAGATTTCGTAGCTGATCATCTGGGCGCCACTGCGGAGCGCACCGAGCAAGGAATACTTGTTGTTACTGCT
>JAEEGJ010006184.1_pt1 | contig 36307 bp, 26 predicted proteins | sample 8958761 | NCBI WGS metagenome assembly JAEEGJ01 (sample SAMN16246546, study PRJNA631951) | gut metagenome | biome: gut microbiome; feature: rumen; material: RS-attached | host: Bos | place: Iran: Karaj | collected 2018-10
CATCGGCTCCTCGCTGCCGCCCCTCTCCAGGCAGGTCTCCTTGAACTTGCGCGCCAGCTCCACGTCCCAGACCCCGTGCTCCTCGAACTTCGCGAACGCGTCCTTGTCCAGCACCTCGGCCCACAGATAGCCGTAATAGCCGGCGCTGTAGCCGCTGCTGAAGATATGGTTGAAATAGGTCGTGCGGTAGCGCGGGATGATCTCGTCGATCAGCCCCATCTCCTTGCAGACCTTCTCCTCGAACGCATCGATAAACGTCGAATCGGCATCGGCCGGAATCTCCGTCAACTCATGCCACTTCATGTCCAGGATCGACGCGGCGCAGAGCTCCGTCGTCATGAATCCCTGGTTGAAGGTGCGCGCGGCAAGGATCTTCTCCACCAGCTCCGCGGGGATCACCTCGCCCGTCTTGTAATGCGTCGCATACTGGGCGAGCAGCTCCGGCTGGAAGGCGAAATTCTCATTGAACTGCGAGAAGGTCTCCACGAAATCGCGCGCCACGTTCGTGCCGCTGACCGTCTTGTAGGAGCACTTGGACAGCAGCCCGTGCAGCGCGTGCCCGAACTCGTGGAATGCGGTCTCCACGTTGTCCACGCTCAGCAGCGACACCCCGTCCGCGTCGGGCGCGGCGAAATTGCCCACGTTGACGATGATCGGCCGGACATCCTGCCCCCCGGCGTCCACGTACTGCTCCCGGACGTTGTTCATCCAGGCCCCGCCCCGCTTGCTATCGCGCGGGAAATAATCCGTCGTGAAGATACCGATGAGCGACCCGTCGTCGTAAGTCAGTTTGTAGGTCTGGACCGCCGGATTATACACCGGCACGCCCTTGATTTCCTCGACGTTGACGCCGTACAGCGTCTTCGCCGCCGCGAACAGGCCTTTCTTGACATTGCCCGCCTCGAAATACGGTTTTGTCAGGTTTTCATCCAGGTCATATCTGGCCTTGCGGACGCGCTCGGCATAGTACCACCAGTCCCAGGGCTCGATCTTGCTCCCGGAAGGCAGTACGCCCGCCTTGACGTCTTCGTCCATCACGGCCTGCATGTCGGAGACTTCCGTCCGCGCCTTCGCCACCGCCGCTTTCATGATATCGTCCAGGAAAGCGTCCACGGTCCCGTGGTCATGCGCCATCTTGTCCTGCAGGATGTAGTCCGCCGGATTGTCGAAGCCCATGATCCGGGCCTTGCGGATCCTCAGGCGCATCACGTCCAGGATCAGGGCGCGGTTGTCGTTGTCATTGCCGTTGTGGCCGCGGGACGAATAGGCCTTGAACATACGCTCGCGCAGCGCGCGGTCGGCCGTCTCGGCCATTGCGACCGGATACGCCGACACGCTGAGGCCGAACTCCTCCTTGAAGGCGTTGGACTCCGCCAGGATGTTGTTGCCGATCTTGTTGATCTTGGCCGCCATCTCGGCGTTGATCTGCTTCAACTCCTCCTGCGCGGCCTCGTCCAGGCCCACGCCGTTGCGCTCGAAGGCCTCATAGATCTTCTTCAAGACCATCTGCTGCTCGCGCGTCAGGCCGCTCTGGTCGGCGTCGTACACCGCCGCGACCTTCGCATACAGGGCCTTGTCCATGTAGATGCCGTCCTCGTGGGCGGAAAGCAGCGGGGTCGCCTCCTCGATGATGGCTTCCATCTTGGGGCAGTTCTCCGTCTCGCTGACATTGTACAGCACGCCCACCACCTTGGCGAGCAAGCCGCCGCTGCGGTCGAAAGGCGCGATGACGTTCTCGAAGGTCGGCGCCTCTTCGGACGCGATGATGGCGTCCAGCTCCGCGCGCTGGGCCTCGATGCCCGCCTTCACGGCCGGGATATAATCCTCGAACTTGATCTTCTCGAACGGCGGGATGCCGTACGGGGTTTTCCATTCCTGAAGGAAAGGATTCGTGCGGGCGCAGGAAACGAGAGCCATGGCTGCGGAAAGGATGATCAGGACTTTTTTCATACTTACTGTGCGATCTCCACGCCGTCGAGGTCGAGCAGCGTGAACTGGTTATTACCGTTGTAATAGGTCAGCAGGCCGGTCAGGTTGACCTTGGCGCCGTTCAGGATACGGGCGTCGATGGGCGTGTCCGCAAACTTGGCATAGCCGCTGGTGCGCACCTGCAGGTCCGTTTTCCCCACCTTGAAGTACTGGCTGAGGGTGTAGGCCGACGCCGCGTCGTACAGGGCCTGCCAGTTCTCCTTCGTGACGGCTCCGTCGAAGGCGGCCTGGGGCACGGCCTTCCCGTTGGGCGTCATGTACGCCTTGAAGCCGTTGAGCGACATCGCCCAGGTATGCACCCCGTAACTGCGGTCGCTGAGGTAGGTGGAATTGTCCGCCTTGTCGTACAGGATCACGAAGATCTTGTCCTGGTAGGTCAGACCCTCGATCCGGACAAACTTGCCGAAGTTGGCCTCGTCCTTGATGCCGGCCTCGGTGATGAGCTGCGGCGGGACGGGTGTGTCCAGCGGACCTTTGAAGATGTGCTGGTCGATCAGGTACTGCACGTCGATGTAGGCCGTTTCATATTTCTGCGAAGGCTGGTTGCCCCAGGCCGGCACGTCCGTGCGGTAGCCGATCTGCAGCATGCCGCCGTACTGGCCGAGCGCCAGGCCCTTGCACTTGACATAGACCCACTGGCCGAGCTTGTAGTCGTTGTACAGGGAAGACTTGCCGATCTTGATCTCGATCGCGCCGGTCTCGTCCTGGATGTAGAAACTCCGGTACACGTTGCCGGACATGTCGGAGGAAACCACCTGGCCACCGATGACGATGTCGTCTTCGATCAGCACCGGGTCCCCCTGGTAGAGCGCCTTCAGCTGGGCGATGGTCGTGTTGACATCCAGCACGGTGGGGACGAACTCCCCTATCTTGTCCTCGGATCCCGGGAAAGACCGGATATCGCAGGAAACGGCCAGAAGCAGGACTGCAACGAGAGAGAAAACAATCTTTTTCATACGCCTAGAATCTGAAGTAAACGTTCAACATATAATTGATCCCGCTCATATAGAAATACTTGGGATCGAAGTTGTAATAGCGCTCCCCGCTCTTGGTGTCGTCGACCAGGCGCGTCTGTTCGTAGCCGCCGGTCTTGACGCCCCGGTTGTTGAGCAGGTTCTTGACCTGGAGGGAGAAGCCGATCTGGTTGCCGTGGCGGTACCAGGACTTGCCGATGCTGCAGTTCACGAGGAAAGCGGGCTTGAACATCTCCTGGGCGCCCATCGCCTCGATCTCGACGGGCGTAATCACGCCGTCGCCGCCGGCCGTCGCCATGTCGGTGCGGCTCAGCGGGCTCATCTCGAGATAGGAATGCGCGAAATAATCCACGTCCGCGTCGATGAACCAGTAGTTCTTGTTGTAGGTCAGGCCGAGGCTGGAAGCCAGCTGCGGCGTCGAAGGCACGTAATGCTTCTGGAAGTGGTCGACCTCCTTCGTGAGGCGGCCGTCCGCATCGCGCTTGAAGACGGGATGGCTCATCCAGTAAGGCACGATCTGATGGTCCACGACGACCTCGGAACTGTTGTCCACGGTCATGGTCATGTAGGGGTTGGAAGTATAGAAATACTCGCCCCAGCTGAGCACGCCCTGCAAGGCCAGGTTGGGGATCGGCGTCGGCATCTTGAAGCCGAACTCGACGCCCCGGTGGATCTCGTTGATGCCGCTCATGGCCGCATTGACGAAGGAGCCCTGCAGGTCATTGTAGTAACTGCGCATCGTGCTCTGGTCCATGATGTTGGTGTAGAAGAACGTCAGGCGCGCGTTGACTCCGTGGTAGGAGTACTGGGCGTTGACGTCGCCCGACAGGGTCTTGATCGTCGTCAGGTCGGGGATCAGGCTGTTGCGCGTGCGCGGCGACAGGAAGGACTGGTTGAAGGTCGGGGCGTCGTGGAAGTAACCGCCGTTGGCGTACAGGCGCACCTTGCTGCCCAGGACCAGTTCGGCGCCGCCCTTGACCGCCCAGGTCAAGAAGTGCGCCTTCTTCGAATTGCCCTTGGACGTGATGACCTCCCCGAAGGAATCGTAGCTGGTCAGCTTATTGCCCGATTCGTCGTAGATCTCGTTGCCGTTGTCGTCCAGGCCGGCGAAGAGGCCCTTGCGGACCAGGCCCTCGCGCCAGAGCGTATGGTTGCCGATCTGGCCGGCCGCGTAGGCGCTGAACGCGCCCAGCTTGAACTGGTTGTTCAGCCAGACGTTGTACTTGTGGACGTGGGCCAGATAGTCATAGCCGTACTTGTCGCCCTTGTACAGGACGCGGGCGGCGCCGGCCATGAAGTAGTAGTCCAGGTCGTTCTGCACGCGGGCCCGGTTGGAGGCGAAGTCGCGCTCCGCGAAGTTGTCCAGGTCCACGAAGTAGTCACCGCCCAGGAGGTCGGCGATGATCTTGTAGTTCTCGGTCCGGTTGAGCTTGACGTTCAGTCCGGCGTCCAGTTCATACCACTTCGCGGGCTTCCACTGCGTCGAAAGCGCGAAGTTGAGGTCCTTCTGGTCCACGTGGCGCTCCTCCTGCACATACTTCGAACGCGCATAGCCGAACTCGTTGAGGTTCATCTTGTTGACCATGTAGAGACGGTCCCAGTTGAGATGGGTCGTCGGGGCATAGTCGTTGACCCAGGCTTCGCGCGCCCAGGCCGCCTTGCGCATGTCGGTCCGGTCGTAGTCCGGATTTTCGTTGTAGAAGTAGCTCGGGAGATTGCGGTAGTAGTCCGGACGCGGGTCGAGCGCATCGTACCAGTCCAGCGCGGTGTAGCCGTTCTTGCCGAAACGGTAGAGCACGGTCGCCGCCAGGGCGAACTTGTCCGAAGGGGTGAAGTCGTACTTCAGGATCGCGATCGGCTCGTGCGTCTTGCGGACGCGGGCGTTGCGGATCTGGCCGTTGCACCAACCCCAGTTGGAGTTGTACATGTTGTCCCCCATCAGGTCATAGACCTCCTGGGTCGAGGAATTCTGCGCGCCGCGCTCGCCCGGGGTGGCCATGAAGACCAGGCCCAGCCGGTGCGTGTCATGCCAGTTCTTCTCGACGGCCGCATAGTAGGCGAAGGACTTGTAGTAGACGCCCTTGATCCAGTCGTTGCCGCCCAGGCGGGCGGAAACGTTGAACGCGTAGGCCCAGCCGTTGTCCAGTACGCCGGAGCCGTAAGAGAGCATCAGGCGCAGGCGGTACATCGCGCTGTTGGTCAGCACGCTGCCCCGCAGGCCCACGCGCATCGCAGAGGCGTTGGCCGGGATGTTGGTGACACCGTTGATGCCGCCGAAGCCGAGGCGCGAGGGCTCCAGGCCGATGGTGGCCTCCTTGGAACGGGTAGCCTCGTTGAGGCCGCTCCACAAGGAGAACGGGCTGTAGTCGGTGATCGCATCATTCATGCGCACGCCCGCCAGGTAGACGTCCTGCGTCTCACTGCCGTAGCCGCGCGTCTTGAAACGCACCGCGCTGAAGTTGTAGCCCGCCATCGTCGTGAACACGTCGTTCTGGCCGAAGAGCAGGGTCGGGTTGTCGTTGTAGCCGGAATCGTCCAGGTCGAACTCGGAGAAATTGGACATGTCCAGTTCCTCCTCACTCACCTGCGGCGTGAGCGACAGGTTGAACATATTCTTGACGTAGCCGTCATTGACGGTCACGTTGACTTGCGTGTCCATGAATTCGTCGCCGGTGATGACGAGGCTGTACATTCCGTCCGGAAGACCCTCGATGAAGAAGGTTCCGTCCTTTTCGGAAACCGCCTCGGCGACCAGCTCCGCCCCGCTGAACAGCGCGAGGGAGGCTCCCTGGACCGGAGTCCGGTCGGCGCGGTTGACGACGGTGCCCTTGACACCGCCCGTCACCTGCGCCAGGAGCGAGGTGCAAAGCAGCAAGCCGGAAATCGCAAGGATGATTTTCTTGACCATATCGTGATGCTGTTTATTGCCAAATGAGAATGTAGGTCGGATAGTGGTCGGAATAACCGCCCACGAAAGCGCCGCCAGAGAACGTGCGGAACGGGGTTCCCTTGTACTCGCCCGTCTGCTGCGTCATGAAGTCCTTCTGGAAGATGCGTCCGTAGAAGACATTCTGGCGCTGCTTGACGAGGGGCTGGAGCTTGAGTTTACCGGACGTGCCCCGGGCAAGGGCTTCATTGACCAGGATCAGGTCGTAGATGTTCCATTCGCCGCGGTATGCGAGCGAGCCGAAACCGGCCTTGAGCATGGACAGGAACGGGGAATAGAAATCCTCCGGTCCCACTTCGTCCATATTCTCCCGGCCGTGCAGGTACACCGCCATCGAGTCGTCGTCGGGGTTGTCGTTCATGTCACCCATCGCCGCGATCTTGATGCCGGGATACTGACGCATCAGTTCCATCGAGGTCTGGTAGACGATCTCGCCGCCGCGGCTGCGCAGGTCGTTGCCCTTGCCGCCCAGGCGGGACGGGAGGTGGCAGACAAAGAAGGCGAACATCTCGCCGCCCAGCATACCGCGCACCATCAGGATGTCGCGGGTGCGGAACTGCTCCTGCTCCTCCGGCGTCATGTCGAAGCTGATCTCGCTGCCGGCGAAGGTATAGGGAATGGAACGGCTCTCCAGGACCTTGAACTGGTCCGGCCGGTACAGCAGGCCCACGTCGACGCCGCGACGGTCCGGACCGTCGTAATGGACGATCTGGTAGTTCGCGTCGGCGATCTCGGGCTGGCTGACCAGGTCCTCGAGGACGTGGCGGTTCTCGATCTCGCTCACGCCCAGGATGGTATGGTAGCGTCCGTTGTCATCGGCCATCGCGCGGATGACCGAGGCCATGTTGTGCAGCTTCTTCTGGTATTTGGCTTCCGTCCAGTTGTTGCTGCCGTCCGGAAGGTATTCGTAGTCATTCTTCCCCTCGTCGTGGAAGGTGTCGAAGAGGTTCTCCAGGTTGTAGAACCCGATGACATAGCCGGGGCCGATCTTCGGCTGGTCCTGCGCCACTTTGCCGGCGCTGGAGCAGGAAGAAACGATGACGGCAAGCAGGGCTGCCAGTATGATTAAATGTTTACGCATAAGGCTCTTGCTTTAAAGTTTACCACCACCAGGCCACGGACTTGGGATCCTCCGCCTCAACCGTGGCGGCCAGGGTCTCCCCGACCGCGGCGGGCAAGTTGACGAAGAGATCGATGCCCAGTTTCTTCTCCATCTCGTCGATGGACATGGCGTAGCTCTTGTTCACCTTGGAGGAGACGGAATAAAGCTTGTGTTCCAGATAGACCGCGCAGCCCATCCAGCCAGAATGGCCCACCGTGGAGGAAGGCGCATAGCGCAGGACGGCCTTGAAGTAACCGGTCGGGATCGTCACCTGCTTGCCGTCGTTGTCGAAGACATAGCGGGTGCTGCCATCCAAGGTGCAGCCCGTGACCACGTACAGGGTGTCACTGGCCGCCGCCCAGTCGCGGACGCGGCTCTCCAGGCTGGCCCAGATGCCGCCGTTGAAGTCCATGTCGCCCGCACCGTAGTCGGACTTGTTGAGCTGGGGCGTCATGTTGGTGCCGTAGCAGGTCTGGATGTTGGCTTCGGCCGTGATCTTGCGGTCCGCCATCGCGATCTGATGGCCGCGCGCGAAGAAGGCGCCGTCCACGCTGTAATTGCCGCTGCGGTAGCCGCTCAGCAGGACCGGCTGCTTGTCGCGCTCCAGCAGGGGCTCCAGGCCCCAGCGGTACGGCATCGAGCCGGCGTAGCGGTTGATGTAGCCTTCCGTCAGCGGATAAGCCACCCAGAACGCCACCAGGTCGTTGTAATTCCAGTAGTAAGAGTAGTTACGCACGGAATTGGCGCCCACGCGGATAAAGTGCCAGAGGAAGTCGTACGAATCGCTCTCGCTCGTCGCGGGAAGTTCCATCCAGTTGAACGGGGCCGACTTCGCCTTGCCATCCTTGGCGTTGACCGGCACCTCGGGGGCTTCGGCCGAATAACCTTCCTGCGACAGGGTGGCGGAAGCCGTGAGGCGGCCGTCCAGGGAACGCGCGACGATGGTGACGACACGCGGGTCAGGTTCCTCGTTGGTTTCGAAATCGAGGATGACGCTGTTCTTGTTGCCGATGCCGGAACGGTTGCTGAGCGTCGCCCAGTCGACCTCCGGATCGAAGCTGAGGGTCCACTCCTGGTTGGAAGCGATGCGCACGAAGACAGAGCCGGCGTTGTAATCTACATCGGCTTTGGCCAGGGCCACTTCCAGGGTATCGGGATCCTCCGGTGTCCGGCAGCAGGCGCCGATGATCAGCGCCGCTGCCAGGATCGGTAAGATGAGGAATAATCGTTTCATGGCGGGACTCTCCTACTTGAAGGTCACTGTGAGTTCTTCGATGCGGACCTGGCCGTTGGAAGCGGTCGCCTCGAAGGTGGCGGCGTCACCCGACCAGGTAACCGTCAGGGCAGTCTTGTCCGCCACCGCCGTGGAGCCGTCCGCGACACTCAGGTCCCAGCAGTAAGAGGAAGTGCCGGCGTTGGGCGCGCACTTGATCGTCACGCCGGTGATCCGCTTGCCGGCCACGCTGATGGACAGGTGGCTGTTCTTGTAGACGCGGACATGATTGGCATTCGGGGCGACCGGGGCACTCGTGGAGGAAGCCTTGAAGTAGCTGACCGTCATCCCGCCGGACGTGGCAGTGTATCCCGCTCCGTACGTGGCGTCGGTCGTTGTCGTCCAGGTCTGGTTGGATGAGTTGGTCACCCAGTGGATCGAATCACCGCTGGGTGTATCACCGCCACCTCCGGGCGTGTCGCCACCGCCACCGCCGCCGTTGGGATTCAAGGCATACAGATAGGCCGCGCCGGACACCGTCTCGGGCGTGTTGCCCCTATAATTCATCAGCTTGCCGCAGATGACCACTTCATCGCCCACTTTGATGTCGGTATCGCCATCGGCGAACTTCCTGTTATTCAGGTACAGGATGCGGAAACAATAGAATTCTTCTGTTTCGGTCCCGTCCTCGGAAATATAGAAGGATGCATTGCCATAGGTGCCGCCCTCGGTGTAGGTACCGCCGCTGGGGATGCGGGAGATCTTGCCCTTCACGTAAACCTCTTCCGTGGCGTCGTATACCGTATTGGAGGTCCAGGTCAGGTCCTTGACCGCATTCCTGGCACCCGCGGGCGTGTACGGATCCGCCTGCGTGCCGCTGCCCATACCGCCGGGCGTGTCGCCACCGGGGGTATCACCGCCGGGCTGGTCGCCGCCGCCGGTGTCACCGTTGAGCGAATACAGCCAGGCCTCGTTCGCCACCGTCTCGGGCGTGTTGCCCCTGTAGTTCATGATGGCGCCGTAGATGACGACGTCGTCACCCACCTTGATATCCGTGCCGGAAGTATATTTCTGGCCACCGAAATAAAGGATGCGGTAGGCCTGGAACTCGCCGTTCTGGCTGCCATCGGCCGAGATCCAGAAACTCGCGTTGCCGAAAGTACCGCTCTCGGTGTAGGTACCGTTGCTGGCGATGCGGGAAATCTTGCCCCGTACATAGACCGGATCCGTCTTGTCATACACAGTGTTGCTGGTCCATGTCAGGTCCTTGACCGCATTCGCGGCCCCGGCGGGCGTGTACGGATCAGCCAGCGTGCCGCTGCCCATCTCGCCGGAAGGCGTGTCGCCACCGCCACCGCCGCCGGACTCGTTCAGCGAATACAGGTAGGCCCCGTTGGACACGGTCTCGGGCGTGTTGCCGCGGTAGTTCATCAACTCACCGCAGATGACCACCTCGTCTCCCACCTTGATGTCGGTGCCGGAAGTGTACTTCTGGTTACCCAGATAGAGGATGCGATAGCAGTAGAGTTCGTTCCCCTCCTTGCCGTCGTCGGAGATGTAGAACGTAGCATTGCCGAAGGTACCGCTCTGCGCGTAGGTACCGTTGTCGGCGATCCGGGAGATCTTGCCTTTGACATACACCGTACCTGTCTTCTGGTATTCGGTGTTGCTCGTCCAGGTCAGGTCCTTGACCGCGAAACGGGCCGCCGCCACGTTGTACGGGTCGGCCAGGGTGCCGGTGCCGGAAGGATCGCCGGCAGGCGTATCGCCACCGCCGCCGGGCTCGTCGCCGCCGGGATTCATCTCGACGCCAAGGCTGAAGTCGAGCAGGGTGCCCGCCGTCGTGGCCGCCTCAAGCTTGAGGTCGTCCAAGCGGTAGACGCTGGCGACCGTGGTCATGATGTACAGGCTCAGTTTCTCCGTCCCCTGCGGCACGGTGAAGGCGCCTTCACCCAGGTTCCAGCGGCCGGCCGCCGTCCCCTTGAACTCATAGCTGAGCGGAACCCAGCGCGTGCCGTTGTCGCTCAGGTACACCAGGAACTCGGAAGGCGTGAAGTTGGAATCCTTGTTGTTGTTATCGTACTTCTCGGAACCGAAGGACAAGTGGAAGTTGGTCAGGCCCTTGAGGTCCATGTTCTTGACCACGAAGTAGTTGCTCGATCCGAGGAGCAGGTTGTTGACGCCCGAACCGGCATAGTCGGAATAGTTGCCGTCGGAAGCGCTGTTGGTACGGCAGGAGATGCCGCCGACCTTGTACTCGATGCCCGTCACGCCGATACCCTTCTCATTCTTCCAGCCGCCGAACTGGTCGAGATACGGCCAGCTGGTGCCACTGGTGCCGTAGGTCTGGGTCGCAGGCTCCAGGTCGAAGTCGTTGTAGTAGATCAGGAAGTCTTCCGGCTTTCCGAGTCCGGTCTGCGACACGGGCAAGGTGAAAGTGTCATAGATGATGTCGAAGACGACATGACCCGTCCGGTCGAATCCGGTGTTGTTCTGGACGGTGACCGTCACGGGCTGCTCGTTGGCCGAGCCCGGACCCGAATCGGGATCGATGGCGATCCAGTCTACGTCCGGAGTCGCCTTCCAGGCGCGGTTGGAACGGACGTGAACCGTAAAGGAGGAAGCCGGTTCCGCCACGGAGGCGTCGGTAAGGCTGAGGTCGATGGTCGGGAAGCTCAGCCCCGCTTCCGGTCTCTGACAAGCCCAGGCCAGCGAAAAGGCGGCCAGCAAGGTCAGGAATAAATGTTTGGTGCTCATAAAAAGAGTTATTAATTATTGTTGATCGTTATATGCTTTCAGTACCGTCCGGCCGGGTCCGGCGGATGACGACGGGAATCGTCAAGTCCGTCCCGCAGACGTACAGGGTATAACTCGATGCGGCCGCTTCCGCGGGAACCCTGATGGAAACCTGACCGTCTCCGCTTCCGAGCAGGGGCTGGACGATCAGGATGTCCGGCGCGACGATGATCCAGTCACCCGTGGAGTGGATGTCGATCTGCGCCGAGCCCAGGGACGTATCTCCCAGTTCGATCTCCCGGGGGGAAACGGTGATCGCCCCCGAAAGCTTTTCTCCCTGGAACGGCTCGAAGTCGCAGGCCGTCGCGAGGACAGCCGCGGCCAGGAGCCAAACCATATATTTCAGCCATTTCTTCATATCATTCAAAAACATAAGCGGATCCCGAGCGAACAGCGCCAGGCCGAACGCAGCGGGTCCCGTTTCAGGTCCGCGAGGGCATCCTCGGAGAAGGAACAGATGTACTTCCCGTCGGGAGTCAGGGTATCCGTACGCAGTACGTTCACCGCGCCGGGCACGCCGCAGCTGTTCTGGCGGAACAGGTAAACCACGCCGTACTCGGGGGAAACCAGGTTCCCGGCGTTGATCAGGTCGGCCACCAACTCGAGATGACGGCCGTGCCGCTTGTCGAAATAAAAGTCCTGAGCCAGCTTCAGGTCCACCCTAGTCTCGAAGGGGGTGGAGCCGGCATTGCGTTTCGTCTGCTCTCCGCGATGGGAGCTCAGGTACTCGTCGGTGCGGATGTAATTCTCAAAACGGGCCGCGCTCCCGGGATCGCTCCAGCCCATGCGGACCAGCTCGCTCTCCACCGGGATGTACATCAGGGAACTGCCCGGATAGGGATTCCCCTCGGGATCCAGCGGCGAATCGTCGATCGAATAGGAATAATGCTGTCCCGACAAGCCCTGGACCGCGACCGAAAGGCGCGTGCGGCAGATACCGTAGATGGGAGAAACGTACGAAGCCAGGAAGCTCAGGTGCTGCGGCCGGTCGAAGTCCGACACCGACAACTCGTTCCGGTCGTGGTGGTCCGTCGCCAAGTGACTCTCCCAGCACTTAACCGCACGGGAATCCGTGGCGTCGAAGACCGAGAAGGATCGGTTGATCGCGTAGGACATGAGCAGGTCCAGTCCCCAGCGGAAGTGCTTCTGGATCTGCATGGCGCCGGAATAGGCATAGCCCCGGTCCGTCCAGGAAAGGACGGCCTCATCGAAGAACACGTCCGAGAGCGTCTTGCTGGCGACCGCATCCAACGTGATCGTCCAGTCGCCCCGGAAATGATGCTCGTAACCGAGACTGGCCCGAGCCACCCGGGGCTGCCTCGCTGCCTCCGTACCGGGATAATGCAGCCAGGCGAAAGGAAGGCGCCCCGTGAAAAGACCGGCGCCACCCCGCAGGAAAGCGCGGCGCTCCCGGTCGGTATAGAGGCGGAAGCCAAGGCGGGGCGAGATCGTCGGGACGATCTTCTCCACCCGTTTCACGGACTCCTCGCCGTGCACGAAGGACGCGTCGGCACGCACGCCATAACTCAACAAGAAGCGCGGGGACGGCGCCCATTCGTCCTGGGCGTAGGCTGACAGGTTCAGCACGGGGCCGAACACCACATCCTGCGTACCGAAAGTGAAACGGTGCCGCCCGGCCAGGAGGGAGAAATTGTCCGTCAGGGACCATTCATTCCGCCATCCGGGAATCAGCACGCCTCCCACGAGCAGTTCGTTGGAGGCCTTGTCGCCCAGGCGCGAATCCAGTCGGGACACGAAATTGAACGCATCCCCGTACGAGCAATCCGTATATTGCACGCGCGCCATCAAGGCATGCGCGTCGCTGAGGGTCCAGTCCACGCGGGCGTTGGCGTGTGCCGTGTGCCCCCATTCTCCACCCAGGTCGCCGCTGCCGTATTCACCGCCGGCAAAGACAAAGAGTTTGTCTCTGACCACCGGGGCCCCTACGGTGAATCCGTAGATCCGGCGGTTCACTTCCGCCTCGGGGGCGTTGAGGCCAGGACCCGAAAGATGCGTGTAGGCGGAGCCGCCGAGACGGTTCGAGCCCGATTTCGTCACGATGTCCACGGCGCCGCCGGTGAAGCCGGACTCCCTCACGTCGAAGGGGGTCGTCGAAACCCGGATCGCCTCGACCTGGTCCAGGGATACGGGAATAGTGCCCCGCAGGTGGAAGGGGTCGTCCGCAGGCGCTCCGTCGATGCGGACCGAATTGTACAGGGGGTTGGCCGCCAGCAGGGAGAGCCCGTATGCGCCGGGCGTGGCCTGCGGCACGTAGGCAAGGATCTCATCCAGGCTGCGGGTGTGGACCGGCACCGATTCGATCAGAACCCGGTCCATCACGAGGCCCGCCCCGGCCGCGCCGGGCGGGATGGGGCTCTCCTTCTCCACGACGACCTGCCCTAGCTCCGACATCGGAGGGAGCACGGCCGTCATCTCACAGACCTCGCCCAGGGTCAGGCTGACCTCCTCGAACTCGGCGGACACCCTGCCCAGCAGGAACACTTCCACCGTATAGGGGCCGTACGGACGCAAGCCGTCCAGCACGAAACGACCCGCCTCGTTGGACACGGTCTGGTAGCGCGTGCCGGTCGGCCCGTGCACGACCGTGACCTTCGCGCCCGGGAGGGGGGCCTTGTTCTCATCGAAGACAAAGCCTCGCAGGGACGCGCCTGTGACCTGCGCGAGCGCCGTCGCGCACGCGAAAATCAATCCCAGGACTGTCAGCAGCAAGTGTACCCTTTTATGCATAATTGGACAAGTAACAAATCTAAATATTTTTCAGCGAAAAAAAAAGAGCCTCACCGGAGTGAAGCTCTAATTTTTGAGGGGAGAAAAACGCGGGATTACTTGGTGAAATGCGCGTTGTCCCAGACACCGACCTGGAGGGTCGTGTTGTAGCGGGTAGGCCAGCAAATCAAGTCACCGGTGCCGGACATATCCAGCGTATTCTTGATCTGGGCATAGGCAGCGATGGAAGCCTCGCCCTGGCTGATCTTGCCGTTTCGGACGGAGGGAGTGATCGGAGTGTCGAAAGTCACGCCCGCAAGCTTGACCTGGCAGTTCTGGAAGCGCAGGTAGCACGCCAGCAGGTCAGCCAGGCTCATCGCCGTCGGAGCCGGGGCCTCGCCAGCAGTGACGGTAGCCTTGGAAACATCCAGGTCAGTCAGCTCGGCGAAACCGTTGTAGAGCTTCACCTTGCCGGACACTTCGCCGTCGATCTTCTGGCCGGCCGTGAGACCATGACCGGCCTTGTAGATCTGGATGCCGCCGGTGGCATCCTCGATGAAGGCGTTGTTGCCGTTGATATAGGTGACGACGGCATCCTTCCAGGTGCCGCTCCACTCCGTCTCGGCAACGACCGCGTCGCCGTTGAGGGTGGCGATGCTGGTGATCGAAGGATTGCCCTCGACGATCGTCAGGTTCTTGATCTCCCAGGTCGGATAGTTGACCGTATCGCTGGTGTACACGAACTTGAGGTTGACCAGGTTGCCCACGAAGGGCTTCAGGCTGATGTGGCCGGAAGAAACGTAATCCCATTTATCGCCGGGGGAGAAGGTCGGGACCAGCACTTCGTTCCAGGTCTTCTGGTTGTCGGTGCTGACATAGAGCTTGAGGTACTTGGCAGGCGTGGAATTCGTGAAGCGCTGCACGTGATCGAAGGTCAGGACGGCGGTGGAGACCTTGGACAGGTCGATCAGCGGGCTGATCAGCTCGGACTTGGAATCGGCCTTCTTGGTGGCCGTCGCCTTCATGCCATACTTGCTGTCCTGGACCCAGATGCTCGTGACACCCTCGACCGGAACCACGTCGATGGCTTCCCAACCCGCCATGTTCTCGAGGAAGGTGATGGTATAAGGCAGCGGCTGGGCCAGGAGACCGGAGGCCTGGGTGATGGCGATCGTAGCCTCGGAAGACTGGTCGCCGGAAGCGCTGGTCATCGTAATCGTACTCTTGCGGGTATCGCCTTCGTTGGCGGCGACCCGGAAAACGATCACGGCCGTGTCGGCCGGATTCGGCTCGGTCTTGGTCGAGACACCCTTGACATAGTCCATGCTGACCAGCTGGGCCCACTCGTCGGGCGTGTTGACGAAGACGCCGTTGCCCTTGTAGGCAGCCTTGACGGTGAACTCACCGCCTTCCTTCGGCATATCCTTCGCGGAGACGTCGACCTTGAGGAGGGACTTGACCACCTTGATGACGGAGACATCCACCAGTTCGACGGTGCCGTTGTAGGTCGTCTTGGGACCCTGGACGGTCACGACGTCGCCCACCTCGATATTGAAGCTGGACCAGTTGTACTTGCCGTCGGCGTCCACGGTGCCGTAGATGTAGATTTCGCCCGTATCGTCCTTGAGGTACCAGTTGCCATAACTGGTATTGGCGATGGAGGTGCAGACACCGGAGGTGGTGAAGGTCTTGCCGTCCGCACCGGCGATGACTTCCTCGCAAGTGGCCTTGACAGCCTCGAGGGAGCCCTGGCGGACGATCATATACTGGGTGTGGTCGCCGCAGTTGATCTGGAGTTCCTGCTCGCGTCCGCCGTCGATGGCGTCTGCGTGGAAGACGACCTTGGTCTCACCGGCGGCGCCGGAGACGGTGTTGGCGGTCAGCCACGTGGGCAGTTCGCCGTAGATATTGTTCTTGTCGGTATCCTGTCCGACCACGACGACCTTGGCGAAAGCCCAGGGCTGCGTGGAGGTCACAACGACGTTGGCGTCGCCGCCACCGGCCGGGATGGACACGTAGGTGCGGTCCAGGCTGATGTCAGACAGGGAAGTGGGCTCTTCCTTTTCGCAAGCCGTGAAGAGGACGAGGGAAGAGACGAGGGCGATGAAGATATATTTCAGTTTCATATTGCCTTTCCTCCTTGATTAGTTGAACATGTACTTGATACCGACGGAGGCGTACCAGCACTGGCCGATCGAGTAGACCGGAGCCCAGGTCTGGGTGCTGCCGCTGACGGCGGAAGGAGTCGAGAAGACGGGGAAGCCGTCTGCATCGGCACCCTCATACTTCAGGATACGGCCGGAGTTGAGGCCGGAAAGCATCGACTTGGAGACGCCCCAGCTGTTGTTGAACAGGTTCGCCAGGTTCTTGATGTCGAAGCTGAGCTGCAGGACGTTGACCGTCTTGCCCACGTTGACCTTGAAGTCGTGCTTGTAAGCGAAGTCGACGCGGTGGACCCAGGGGGAGAACACGGCGTAAGGCTCGGCATACTGGCCCTGGTGGGTGCTGAGGTACGGATCCTTGTGGACGTAGGCCATGAAACGGTCGCGGTCGCCGTCGGAGGCGAAGCGGAACTCGTTCTTGGACACCTGCTCGTCCGTCGGGACGTAGAGGGCGTCGTACTGGTAGCCGTCGCCGTTCATGTCGTTGGACAGCATGTAGGAGTAGTTGTAACCGCCCCTCCAGCTCTCATAGATGACGCTGAAGTGGTTGCCGCTGTGGTCGTTGTGCGTGAGGGACGCGATGACGCGGTCCGGGGTCACGTACTGCGAGCTGTGCAGGCGGATGTTGTTGGGACCCTTGCTGGTCGGCACGTAGGTGAAGGCAGACTCGGCGTCGGAACCCGGCATGCCCGTGACCTCATAGCGCGCCACATGGGTGTAGGCGGCGTAGAAGTCGAGTTCGGGAATCGGGGAGGTCTTGACGGAGAAGCTGCCGGACCAGCCGTAGCCGTAAGGGGTGTTCTGCAGGACGAAAGCCTTGGTGTTGTTGCGGAAGTCGCCCGGATAGATGGGGCGGTTGTCAGCGCCGTTGAAGGTCGCGAAGGACTCGACCGGCTTCATGCTCCAGTCGGAGATGGTCACGTCGTTGATGGTCTTGTTGAAGATACCTTCGGCGGACAGGGTCAGCGGGAAGGAGACCGGCAGGGACCAGTCGATGGCCAGGGAGGTCTTCCAGACCTGCGGCATCTTGAACTTGGGATCCACGGCCGCGATGGTGGAAGGCTTGGTGCCGTCTTCCGGGGAAACTTTCTCCGGGCAACCCATGGAGATGAGCTTCTGCTGGAGCGCCTCACGCGTCAGGACGCCGCCGGCGAACTGGCTCATGTCGACCGTCTGGCCATTGATCTTGGACTTGGAGTTGAGGGCGGCCCGATACTGGACCATACCGCCGTTGGTAGGCATGTTGGTGAAGAACACCAGGGGCAGTCGGCCGGAGAAGAAACCGGTACCGCCGCGGACCTTCAGGCTCTTGTCACCCTTGACGTCCCAGACGAAACCGATACGCGGGGAGACCGTCACGTTGGCGGTGGGCCACTTGCCGGTGTCGATGTGCTGCTCGGTGTAGCCGTAGCTCTTGGGATAGTAGTTCAGGTCATAGATGGCCTGGTTGCGCATCAGGTCGCTGTTGTCGAAGAACAGGCCGTCCACGCGGATGCCGTAGGTCAGCTTGAAGCGCGGGGTCACGGCCCAGTCGTCCTGGGCGTAGAGGCCCACTTTATGGAACTGGACGCGCGCAGCAGGGGCGAATTCGCCGTCATAGCCGTAGGTCAGGGCGACGACCTCCGGGGTGGCACCGTTGATGAAGTCGTCGACGCTGCGGTAGCGGTAGTAACCGGTACCGTTGCGCATGTACTGGTTGTCCGCCATCTGGTACTCGTAGGTCAGGCCGGTCATCACCTTGTGGTTGCCGGCGTACCAGGTCAGGTCGTCCTTGATGTTGGCGATGGTGTTGTGCACGGCGTTGTTCCAGGTGAAGAGCTCATAACCGAGGGACATGTACTGGACATTGCCGCCGGTGCCGTCCTGGATGTCGATGAACGGGAAGTCCGTGGAGTTGGAACCGCGGATGTCGTCCAGCTTGGAGATCGTGGCCAGGAACTGGTTCGAGAGGTCGTCCGTGATGCGGCTGTTGAGGTCGAGGGAGGCCGACTGGACCATGTTGTTCATCGAGTACATCGAGTTCGCGAAGGACATCGAGTACAGGGACGTACGGGCGTACGGGGAACGGGTGCCGCCGTCCATGGAGGAGGCGTTGGGCGCGTTCCAGATCAGGTTGTTGGTGTAGTTGTAGCGCAGCGCCAGGTGGTTGCGGTCGTTGATGTTCCAGTCGATGCGGGCCAGGGCCTTGAGGTTCTTCTCGTCGGCCGGGAACTCGGTGTAGGAACCGGTGTCGTAACCGTACTTCTGGGCGACATGCTCCTTGACGCGCTCCATGTCATCGATGGTGCAATAGGAGAGGTGGAGCGCCTCGCTGCCGACGCCGTCCTTGGAAGCCATCCAGCGGTTGGCGATGGTCGGCGTGTTGATCATCTCGAAGTTGACGAAGAAGAACAGCTTGTTCTTGATGATCGGGCCGCCGAGGGTGGCGCCGTAGGTCGTGCTGCGATCGGTGTCGCGGGAGCCGGCCTGCTCGACGCCGCATACGGTGTTGCCGCGCATGTTCTCATTGCGGTGATACACGTAGGCCGTTCCCTTCAGGGTGTTGGTACCGGACTTCGTGATGGCGTTCACGCCACCGCCGATGAAGTTGGTCTGGCGCACGTCGTAAGGGGAAATCACGACCTGCAGTTCCTCGATGGCATCGATGGAGATCGGGTTGCCGCCGCCGGGGAGCTTCTCGCTCAGACCGAAGTTGTTGTTGAAGTTCGCACCGTCCACGGTGAAGTTGGCCGTACGGCCGTCGGTACCCGCGAAGCTCATGCCGTTGCCGCCGTACGGGGACAGGCGGGTCACATCGGTGATGTTACGGTTGACCGTCGGGATGCTGACGATCTCCTTGTTGCTGATGTTGGTCGCGGCGCCGGTCTTCTCGGTGGCGAACTTGGATGCAGCCGAAGAGATCACGATCGCCTCGCTGAGGGACTGGACATCATCGGACAGGCAGGCGTCCAGGGCGTAGACCTCAGCGAGCTGGAGGGTCACTTCCGTGAACTTGACCGCCTGATAACCCAGGCAGGACACCTCGACGGTGTAGGGACCGCCGGAGCGCATACCGTTGATGTTGAAACGTCCTTCCGTGTTGGAAAGACCGTAGTACTGCGTCCCGGAAGGCACGTGCACCGCGATGACGGTGGCTCCCGGAATCGCATCTCCCTGGGCGTCGGAAATCAATCCGGACAGGGACGAGGTCGTCACCTGAGCATAGGCGACCGAGCCCGCAATCAACATGGTGACTGCGAGCAAGATGCTTTTCAAAGCTTTTCTCATAAGAAACAGTTGAAAATGATATAGTTAGATTTTGATTGTATTCCGCACAAAATCGCGGCGCTAAATTACTCTAATTTTTGATAGGATACAACGCGCGCGGGAAGTTTTTTTCCTATAGTTTTCAACACGGTTTTCCGCTTGGTTTTTCAGGATTATTGGCTACCTTTGCAGCACTTTGACATACGTGGACAGATTTGACTGCTTGCAACCACGTCTAAAAAATGCTAAAATGAAGAATTACAACTATCTCTTCACCTCGGAGAGTGTATCCGAGGGACACCCCGACAAGGTCGCCGACCAGATTTCAGACGCCATCCTGGACGCCTACCTCACCCTTGACCCCGACGCCCGCGTGGCCTGCGAGACCTTCTGCACCACCGACTGCGTGATGGTCGCCGGAGAGATTACCTCCACCGCTTCCGGCGTGGATGTCGAGCGCATCATCCGGGACACCATCCGCCGCATCGGCTACGACAAGCCGGAGTACGGCTTCGACGCCGACACCTGCGAAATCATCCAGCGGCTCCACGAGCAGAGCCCGGACATTTCCCGGGGGGTTTCCCGGGAGTCCTCGGTCCTGGACCAGGGTGCCGGCGACCAGGGCATGATGTTCGGCTATGCCTGCCGCGACACCGAGGAATACATGCCCCTGGCCGTTTCCCTGGCGCACCGCACGCTGCAGATCCTTTCCGACATCCGGCACAACGAGCCGACGCTGATGCCCTATCTGCGGCCCGATGCCAAAACCCAGTTTACAGTGGACTTCTCGGCACGGCACAAGCCGCTGCGGGTCCGGACGATCGTCCTGAGCACGCAGCACGATCCGTTTGTTCAGGCGGAGGGATCCCCGGTCGGTGCCGGGGATGACAAGGCTGGCGTCATGGCCGGCTCGACCGGCCATCTCCTTTCCGAAGCCGAGGCCGATGCGGCCATGCAGCGCCGGATCGAAGCCGACGTGCGCGGGATCGTCCTCCCCCGCCTCATCGCCTCCCTGCCCCCGAAAACCGCCGCCCTGTTTGACGGCAACTACGAATTGCACGTCAACCCCACCGGCAAGTTCGTCATCGGCGGCCCCGCCGGCGATACCGGCCTGACCGGCCGAAAGATCATCGTGGACACCTACGGCGGACGCGGCGCCCACGGCGGCGGCGCCTTCTCCGGCAAGGACCCCTCGAAAGTGGACCGCAGCGCCGCCTACGCCGCCCGCCACATCGCCAAGAACCTCGTCGCCGCCGGCGTCTGCAGCGAATGTCTCGTCCAGCTCGCCTATGCCATCGGCGTGGCCCAGCCCGTCAGCGTCTTCGTGGATAGCTATGGCGCCTACGACGAAGCGGGTGACGCCGCCATCGCCGCCAAGGTCGCCGAGCTCTACGACCTCCGCCCCGCCGCCATCATCTCCCGTTTCGGTCTGAAGAACCCCATCTACGAGCCCACCGCCTCCTACGGCCACTTCGGGAAAAAGCCCTACGTCCGCCCGATGAAACTCTGGCGCGACGGCGCCTGGGTCGACCGCGACGTCCGCTTCTTCAGCTGGGAAGACCTCGACATGGTCCCCGCCATCCGCGCCGCCTTTGGACTCTGATAGCCCAGTCTGGGACATCCCTTGTATCTTTACAAAAACCGAAAACGAAGTCGGTGGACAGCACTTTGTGCCTTGGAAGTGGATTTTTGCTGTTTGGGGTAGGGATCAAACGACGGGTTGACGGCACTTTCTGCCCTAAAAGGCCGATACTGCCTTCCACCCACTTCGTTTTTTGTACTTCCAAGTCCCATTGGTTTCCAAACAAGCGCCACCCCGTTCGGTCATAGCAGGCGATCGAGATCCTCTTTTTTCAGATAGAGCGCTTTCGCCAGGCTCTCGGACTTTCCGGCCATCCCCCTCTTGATCATCCGCGATGCGACTTTCAACCGGATTTCCATCGGAGCCCCGCGCAAGGAATGACTGCAATATCTCAGCGACAGGATATTTCCCTCCTCCCGCAGTTCTTCCATCTTCCTGTATTCCAAATAAGAACGGTTCGTTTCCCTTTTCATCTCCTCCTCATCTTCCCTCTTCACAAAAAGGAAAGCGATGAAAGCCCGGGCACTGACAAACAACCTCTCAACATGCTGAAAATCAACGAAACTTGCGGGTAAGATTGACCCATATTCATCAATCTGCCAGTCCTGCGGCAAAAGACTATTCGTATGCAGGATCTTTATTTGCTCCCGCAAGGAATACGCACCCAGACGCTTCCCTCGTCTCTTATCGGACCGTGCGAAATAGATATTCCCCGAGCCCCACGGATAATCACCCGGCAATCCAGGATAAAAGTCCAAACAATTGCGGAACACATACATGAACTTTTGCTTCACTTTCTGCCTGGTCGGTACTGGGTCACAGGCCAGAAACAGTCCCTCCCCGATTCTGTCAGCGTGTCCGTTTGTCTTATGGTATCGGATGGTCCGGTTCCGCAGACGGTCCCGGAATCGTAAAGCCCTATCTTCCTGTGCAAAGATCAGCACATGCAAATGAGTATCATTGACCGTTACAACCAGAACGGTCACACCGCTTTGATAGGCGCAAATAGCGACCGAGTTGCGAGCGAAGATCTTATCCTCGTCCGTCAGAAAAGGAATGTCTGCTCGTTTCCCATCCGAATAAACATGCCAGTATCCATCGACCGGTCCATCTTTCCAATAGCTTTCGGGATTTCCCATTCTCCATCCCATCTCCTGACCGTTACCCATCTGTTTCAACGTGTTTTGTTCATTGCAAAGTTCGGAAGGACTATCCGTGTGAAAAAATTTAACACGGATAATCGCTGTTTTGTCCCTTTGATTGTTGTCAATGGCCGGTTATGAAGGTTAAAAACCACAAACTTTTCAGTAAAATCACCCCCTACAAGATGACGTTTTCCTTTTTCTGGAAAATGGGCATCAACCATATTACCCCACTACGAAAAACGAAGTCGGTGGACAGCACTTTATGCCATAGAAGTGAATTTTTGCTGTTTGGGGTAGGGATCGAACGGGGGCTCAACGGCACTTTTGGCCCTAAATGGCCGATACTGCTTTCCACCCACTTCGTTTCCTAACAAGTTTATTTGAGAGGAAGGAAAGGAAGAGCTACTGATTGGGACGAAGCCTGGGTCAGCCCCGATCGAGTTCGCGGCGGATATCTTTTTCCTTGATGGACTGGCGCTTGTCGTATTCCTTCTTACCCTTGGCCAGGGCGATCACCAGTTTGGCGTAACCGTTGTCGGCGACGAAGAGCTTGACGGCGACGATCGTCAGGCCTTTCTGCTTGTAGGCATTGTGCAAGTGTTTGAGTTCCCGCTTGGTCAGAAGAAGCTTGCGGTCGCGGGTGGGCTCGTGCTGGCCCCAGGAGCCCCAGAAATATTGGGCGATGTTGAGGCCGCGGACATAGAGCTGGCCGCGCAGGTCGAAATAGCAATAGGCATCTTGCAGGGAGGCCTTGCCGGTACGGATGGATTTGATCTCCGTACCGACCAGGACGATTCCGGCCGTATAGGTCTCCAGGAACTCATAGTCGAACGAGGCCCTGCGGTTGGTCACCTGTATTTTGCTTTTCGCTTTCGGCATAGCGGCTGCAAAGATAATAAAAAACTAGACTTCGACCCAGTGAATGACAACGCCGTCGCGCTCCATGCCGCGGAACCAGGTCATCTGGCGTTTGGCGAACTGGTGGATGGCGTTGGAGAGGAGGGCGAACATTTCGTCGTAGGTCAGGATGCCCAGGACGTGCTGGGTGACGAACTTGTATTCCAGGCCGTAGTAGATGAGGTCTTCGGCGGGGATGCCGCTGTCGAGCAGGCCGCGGACTTCTTCGATCAGGCCGTGCTCGAGGCGTTCCCGCAAACGTCTGTCTATCCGTTCGTTACGGACTTCCCGGGACACCAGGGTACCGATAAAGAACGTCCGCGACGGTAGCAGCGAAGGGTCGACCGTGGGCTGGTCCTTGCCGAAGTCATAGCCGTGGGCGGCCGCTTCGATGTAGAGGCCGGTGCCGCCGCAGAGGAGGGGGATGCCGCTGCGCGAGCGGATATCGGCATAGACCCGGGCGAAGTCCTGCTGGTAGCGGTAGACGTTGTATTTGCTGCCGGCGGGCGCGATGTCTACCAGGTGCACGGGGATCTCGCCGTATTCTTCCAGGTCTTTCCCGCTTCCGATATCCATCCCGACATACACTTGCCGCGAATCAGCCGAAATAATTTCGACGCGGGATGCCGGACCAGGGGTAGAAAGGCGCTCCCCAGAGCGCCCGGCGGAGGGCGGGATGGAGCCGCTTGACGGCGGAATCGGTAGCCCGGGAGCCGCGGGGGTAGCGAACGAAGCCTGCGTAGTGAGCGGGTAAGGGGGCAGCGCCCCCTCAAATCGGTTCAGCTGGCGGGCCAGCTGAACCGCATACCGGGTCTTGCCCGAGGCCGTGGGCCCCAGGACGCAGATCATCTCGGTCTCCCCGGAAAGGCACGAGGCCAGCAGCGACTGGACATCAATCACTTCCGGCTCCGGCAGTTCCACCGGCATTGTCATCCTGATATGGGGCATGGCTCGAAAAAAAACGGCAAAAAGCAGGATCAGGCATCCGGCGGCGTAGCGAAATGCCGTGGTCCTTCCACGCTCCGCCAGTAAGCCGCATCAAACTCCTCGACAGACGGATGCTCGAACGGCCCTTCGTGGTCCAGCGTGAACGCCAGGTACGTAATCTTGTACCCCTGCGCCCGGAACATCCGCTCATAAAACGTCTGCACTTCGTACAACGCATCCATCGGAATCGAACGATCGGCGTATAAGTCGGTTGTCTGAGCCAGAATCTTCAGCCCGTTATGCCGCGCCACCGCCAGCGAATACTCAAACAAAAAACGGCTGTCCGTCTTCAGATGCACCACGCCTCCCGGCCGCAAAAACTGCCGGTACCGCTCCAGAAAAACAGGCGAAGTCAGCCGGCTGTTCTTACTCTTCAACTGCGGATCCGAAAACGTCAGCCAGATCTGCGACACCTCATCCGGCGCAAAGAACGCCCCGATGAACTCGATCCGCGTCCGCAGGAATGCCACATTCCCCAACTGATGCTCGTGGGCATACTTCGCCCCCTTCCACAGCCGCGCCCCCTTGATGTCAACGCCGATGTAATTGCACCCGGGCTCCCGTTTCGACAAGTCGATCGTATACTCCCCCTTCCCGCAACCCAGCTCCAGCACAATGGGCCGCGGCGCGTCAAACATCGTAGCGTTCCACTGCCCCTTCACCGCATGGTCGCGCAAGTTGAAAAACCCGTCCGCCAGCAGCTCCGAAGCCGAAGGCTGCAGCAGGCAGGAGAAAGACTCATTCTCCGCGAATTTCCGCAATTTATCGTGTCCCATCCCTATCGTTCCTTCTTCCCGCAGATCAGCCCCATTCCCTTCAAGCCCTCGGCCTGCGCCCGCACCGACAACTGCCAGACCCCGTATTCCACCGGCACCAAGCCGGAACGGTAGGGCACCACCAGCGCCTCCGACGCATCATAGAACAGCGACTCGGCGTAGGTCACCCCCGACGGGGAAGTCAGATAAACCCGCAGCGGAAAGCCCGGGGGCGAAAGCCGCGACTCGAGCCGCGTATAAAAGGAAAGATCGTAGGTACAGAGCGAATCGCTCATGTCCACCGTGAAATCGAACTGCCCGCTCCCGTCGTCGAAAGCGAACTGCTCGACGGAAGTAGGCCGCGCGCAGGAAGCCGCCCCCCACAGGAGCAACACCCCAAGCAAGCATATGAAACTCCTACGAAGCATCGCCGCCGTTCCCCTTGGAACGCTGACCACCCTGGCCGGAAGCCTGACCGGAACGCTGACCGCCCTGACCGGAACCGGAACCCTCCTGGCCCTTGCCCTTCTGCCGGTTGCGGCCGCCCCGTTTCTTGCCCTTCCCGTGCGGCTTGTCGAAACGCGTGATGCTGTCGTCGCCCACGGCATCGATGAAATCCGGCGCCGTCAACTCCGGCTCGCCCCGCAGGGACTCCGGCTTCAAGCCGTTGCGGTTCATCTTGATCACCTCCTGCACCTCGGCGGCCGTCAGCGCATACAGGTCCGACATCGACCCCTTTTCGTAGGAGAAGAACATCATCCCCCGCAGCACGTCCGTCTTGACCAGGTAAGCCAGGCCGTCCTCGAACTCCAGCGGCTCGCTGACCTTCGGAATCCGCGACTGCGCATCCTGGTAGGTCGCCACCTCATAGTTCAGGCAGCACTTCAGCTTTCCGCACTGCCCCGCCAACTTCTGCGGGTTCAAAGACAAATCCTGCACCCGCGCCGCGCCGGTCGTAATCGATTGGAAATTAGTGATATAATTGGCGCAGCACAGCTCCCGTCCGCAAACGCCCAGGCCACCGATCAGGCCCGCCTCCTGGCGCGCCCCGATCTGCTTCATCTCGATGCGGATGCGGAACTCCTCGGCGAACACCTTGATCAGCTGCCGGAAATCCACGCGCCCGTCGGCGATATAGTAAAAGATCGCCTTCGTCCCGTCGCCCTGGAACTCCACGTCCCCGATCTTCATCTCGAGGCCCATCTCGGTCGCGATCTGCCGCGCCTTGATCATCGTCTCGTGCTCCCGCGCGATCGCCTCCTGCCACTTGGCGATGTCGAACGAACGCGCCTTGCGGTAAATCTTCCTGAACTCGGTCGCGGAAGGATCGATGCCCTTGCACTTCATCTGCCGGGCCACCATCGCCCCTTCGAGCGTCACGATGCCCAGGTCGTGGCCCGTCGCCGCCTCGACGACGACCAGGTCGCCCTGCTTCACGCTCTGGCCGGAAGTATTGATATAGAAGCCCTTGCGCGTATTCTTGAAGCGCACCTCATACAGGTCCTTGTAGCTCGCCTGCGGCACCCCCTTGAGATAATCGTAATCCCGGAGCTTGCAGCAGCCGCGCCGGTACGTGCATTCCTGCTCGCCGGTCGCGACATCGGTCGTCACCGTGCAGCCGCGGAAGCAGTCGTACTGTATCGAATCTTTTTCGTTGCTCATGACACGAACATTTTATTGACCAGATCGCACGCGACGATCTTGGCGTTGACATTCCGGTCGACCAGCATCGCGCCGCGGTCCAGCTGCGGCAGGATCGTCCGGGAGAAAGAGCGTTTCAGCTTGGGGGCGAAACGCCGTGCGAGCGCGAGTTCCTCTTCGGAGGCCCCGGCGATCTCAGTCAGTCCCTGCTGCACGAGGAAGATGTTCCGCAGCGTCCGGGACGCATATTTCAGGAAAGCCTTGATCCGCTCCCGGGAAGGCAGGGCGGCGATCGCCTCCCCCGTCTCCAGGGCCGAATACAGGTCCCGGCCCGTGACGGATTCCAGCAGGGAACCCATCAGCTCCAGCTCCTCCGCCTCGTCCTCTCCGGGCGCCGCATCCGGGCGCCGCACCGGCACCAGGCGGATGTGCTGGCAACGGGACGCGATCGTCGGAAGCACTTTCTCGGGCGCATGGGTGACCAGGAGGAACAGCGTACGCTCCGGCGGCTCCTCGATCGATTTCAGGAGGCGGTTGGCCGCCTCCGCATTCATCTTCTCCGGCAGGTAGACCACCACCGCCCGCCAGCCGCCCTCGAGCGACTGGAACGCCAGGCGGCCCAGAATCTCCCGCGCGTCGGCGACGGAAATCAGGGACGACTTGCCCTCGATTCCCAGCGCCTCATTGAGCTCCCGTTCCGTGAAGAAAGGATTCGAAAGCACCAGCTCCCGCCATTGTTTCACATACGAAAGCGAGGTCGGCTTGGCACTGGAAGGGATCAGCGACCCGCCCGTCACCGGATAGACGAAATGCACATCGGGGTGGATCAGCTTGGAGATCTTGTTGCAGGCCGGGCAGGCGCCGCAGGAGTCCGGGATGGCCGGTCGGGCCGGCCATGACGTTTCATCGGCTTCCATGCCAGGCAATCCTGTCATGCCAGGCTCCGACCGGGCATCTCTCCCCCGGTTGGGGCACCACAGGTACTGCAGGAAGGCGACGCACATCGGCACCGCCCCGCAGCCGTCATCCTCGTGGAAGAGGATCGCATGCGGGACCTTGCCGGCATCCACCATCCCGGCCAGGGCGCGTTTCACGCCTTCATTCCCCTGTATCTCGGCAAATCTCATGACTGTCTTTCTCCGATGAAATCCGCCAGGCCCTTCAGCAGCTCCACCGCCTCCCCCGCCGGGAAGGCCCGGAGCGCCTCCTTGGCCTTGTCGACATATTCTTCCAGGACGCCCTGGGCATACGCGACGCCCTCCTGGGCGAAGACGAAAGCGCGGATCCGCTCACAGTGCTCCGGATGGCCGTCGATCTCGCAGACCATCTGCCGCACCAGGCGGTTGCGCCCGTCATCGACCCGCTGAAGGGCCCCGAGCAGCGGCAGCGTGATCTTCTTCTCCCGCAGGTCGATCCCCACGGGCTTCCCCAGCGCATCCGTCGCCGTGTAGTCCAGGATGTCGTCCTTGATCTGGAAGGCGATCCCGGTGCTGACGCCGTACGCGCGGGCCGCCTCGACCATCTCTTCGGACGCCCCGGCGCAGACCGCCGCGGACACGCAGGACGCCTCGAAAAGCGAAGCCGTCTTGGAATAAATGATGCGCAGGTAATCCTCCTGCGAGGTATCCCCTTGCGCCGCCTTCTGCAACTGCAGCATCTCCCCGGAAGCCAGGTCGGACAAGGTCTTGGAGAAGATGCGCGTGACACGGTCGCTGCACGGACCGCAATCCAGGATCAGCTCCATCGCCTTGACCAGCCAATAGTCGCCCAGCAGGACCGACGCCCGGTCGCCCAGGAGGGAAGACACCGTCGGAAAGCCCCGGCGCTCATCGCTCCCGTCGGCCACGTCGTCGTGAAGGAGGGTCGCGTTGTGCAGCAGTTCCGCCGCCGCGGCCACCTTGCGCCCGGCCTCCGACACCGTCCCGCAGGCGCGGGAAACCAGCAGGGACATCGCCGGCCGGAGCATCTTCCCACAATGCGAAAGCATGCTGGAATTGGTCTCGCCCAGCAGGCGGATGTCGCTCTGCAGGACATCGCGCATCAGCCGGCCGACCTCTTTCCAGTCAGCCTCCAGGAAACGGATGTGGTCCTGTACGAAATCCATCTACAGCAGCGCTTCGAACGCCTCGACCGTATCGACGAAATACGCCATGGAGCGCGTCTGCGCATCCAGCATCCCCGTCTCCACGTAAAAGTCGAGCAGTTCCTTCAATTTGTCATAAAACCCGAACGCGTTGACCGCGATGACCTTGCCCCGGAATACCCCGAGCTTGGCCAGGGTCAGCGTCTCGAAATATTCATCCAAGGTGCCGATGCCGCCCGGCAGCGCCACCACGACGGTCGCGTCATCCCGCAGGCGCTCCTTGCGTTCGGCCATGGTATCCGTCCAGATCAGCTCGTCCAGTTCCGGATGCACGACCTCCGTCATGAAGCGCGGCAGCACGCCCTTGGTCCGGGCCCCGCACTCCCTGGCGGTATCGACCACGACCTTCATCGTGCCCTTCGTCGTACCCCCGGACGAGATCGTATATCCACGCAAACAAGCTGCACGGACATATTCCCGGGCAGCCTGGTTGTACTTGGGGTCGATGTCGAAACTCGCCGAGCAGAAAAAGACGGCTACCTTCCCCTCCATCGGCTAGAAGAAGATTCCAGCCGTGAAGGTCAGGCCGCTGAAGCCTTTTCCTTTCACCTTGTCGGTGACGTCGCTCCACTGCGTGGCATCCTCGAAGTTCCAATAATACTTGAAGGACACCTGCACGCGGTTGTAGATCTCGATGCCGGCGCCGACGCCGACGCCATATTCCAAGCGGGACTTGAAGCTATCCCAGTCGACGGTGGTCTCACCTTTCTCGATGATCTTCTTGCCCGTCACGGCGAAACCGGCGAACGGTTCGGCCAGCACGTAAGGACGGAGCAGCAGAAGGTCCGGACCCCACTGGAGCTGGACGGGAACCTCGACATAACCGAATTTCAAGCGGTTCTGGAGCTCGGTGGCATCCTTGTCGCCTTCCCAGTTGTAGCCCTTGACGTTGTAGAGCAGCTCCGGCTGGACACTGAAACCAAGGCCGAGGGGTACGTTATAAGCGAATCCGGCGTGGACGCCGCCGCTGTTCTTGAAGGTCATCTCCTTCATTTTCAGGCTGGAAGCCGTGTAGCCGCCAATGATGCCGAAACCTTCGGCGAATGCGGAAACGCTGAGAAGCAGTGCCGCCGCGATAACGATCAGTTTTTTCATTTTTAAGCGATGGAATTGATAATCGAAACGATCTCATCCTTGGAAACGACGCCGACGCGCTTGTCCACGACCTCGCCGTTCTTCAGGAAAATCAGGGTGGGGATGCTCATGATGCGGAACTGCATCGCGATCTCCTCCGCGTCGTCGACATTGCACTTCGCGACGGTGATCTTGTCCGCATACTCGTCGGCGATCTCGTCCACGGTGGGAGAAAGGATGCGGCAGGGGCCGCACCAGGTGGCCCAGAAGTCGATCATGACGGGCTTGTCGCCTTCGATCAGCTCCTGGAAATTGGTATTGGTAACAACTTTTGCCATAGTTTTGATGATTATAATAGCTTACAAATATACTCAAATTAGTAATGCGATACAATATCCCAGACGAAGGCCCGCAAGCCCAAGTCGGGCGAAGCCTTGTCCGCGGCTTCCAGGTCCTCCAGGAGCGAAGGCACCAGCGCGTCCTCCACCATCGTGAGGACCGCCATGTTCTGCACCGGCCAGGCGTGGTTGCCGTAATGCGGCTCCCCGTCCACGCTGCCGCGCCCCAGGATGTCATTCCAGCGCGTGAAGCCCCGCTGTCCGCGGGCCTCCAGCAATTCGACGATCTCGTCGTTGTAAGCCTGATTGAAGGCAATGAAGAGAGCTTTCATCATGCAGTCGTTTTAACTTTTTTGCGGGCGGCGCGCTTCTCCTGGCGCGTCGTGAACGCGCAATACACCGTCGGGATCAGCACCAGGGTGATCAGGGTCGAGACCGACAGGCCCCAGCACACGGTCGTGCCCAGGCCGCGCCACATCTCCGAACCTTCGCCCCGGCCCAGCGCCATCGGGAGCATGCCCAGGACCGTGGTGAGCGTGGTCATCAGGATCGGGCGCAGGCGGCTCCGCGCCGCCGTCACCGACGACTCCACGATGCCCATCCCGCGCTCGCGGCACAGGATCGTGTAGTCGATCAGCACGATGCCGTTCTTCACCACGATGCCCAGCAGGATGATGATGCCGACCATGCCCATCATGCCCAGCGCCATCCCGTGCACCTTCAGGCCCAGCAGCACGCCCACCAGCCCGAACGGCACGGAGAACATGATGACGAACGGCGCCATGAAGGACTCGAACTGCGAAGCCATCACCATGTAGACCAGGATGATGATGAGGAGGATCAGGAGCATCAGTTCGGAGAACATCTCCTGCTGGTCCTCATAGTCGCCCGCGATCAGCACGCTCAGCTCGGACGGGATGTCCGAAGCGTCGATGATGCGCTGCGTGGCTTCCACCGCCTCGCTGAGGGCCTTGCCCCGCGCGACGATGCCGGTCACCGTGATCATGCGCTCGCGGTCCTTGCGCTCGATGGTCGGAGGGACCTTGGTCTCCACGACGGTGCCCAGCTCCTTCATCCGGACAGGGCGTCCCGCCGCGTTGTAGACGATGATGTTCTCCAGGTCCTCGACGCTTGTGCGGAACTCCGGCGCATAACGCACGCGGATGTAGTATTCCTCGCCGTCCTCGCGGTAGAACGAGGCGATCGCGCCGCTCATCGCCGCACTGAAGGCAGCACCCGCCGTGCTGGAATTCAGCCCGTTGAGCGCCAGCTTGGTGCGGTCGAAATCGATCTGATACTCAGGCGTATACTGGTCGCGGCTGACGAGCACCTGCGTGTAGCACGGATCCGCGAACATCTTCTCGCGCAGGTCCGCCGCCACCCGGTCGGTCGTCTCGAAGTCATAGCCGTAGACCTCCACCTCGACGCGCGACATGCCGCCCATGCCCATGCCGCCCTCGGACACGTTCGCCTTGCGGATTTCGGGGAAATCGGCCAGGATGCCGCGGATGATGTCCGCCAGCTCCGCCGTACTTCGTTTCCGGTCCTCCATGCTGCCCACGTTGATGTTCATCGAAAGGACGTGGGTGCCGTTGTTCTGCATGGAAGCGAAGGTATTCTCCGAATCGGCCTGGCCGAAGGTGTAGTTGAAGCGCTGGATCTCCGGGATCGCGGCCCGGATCCGGTCATACAGGCGCTCCGCGACGTCCGCGGTGACGCTCTGCGCCGTGCCGACGGGCAGCTCCACGGAGACCCGCAGCCGGCCGTCGTCGCTGTAGGGGAAGAATTCGGTCTTGAGCCCAGGCACGCAGATGCCAAGGGTCAGGAGGAAGATGACCGTGGCGCCCAGGATGACCGCCGTCCGGTGGGAAGTGGCCCAGGCGATCAGGCGCGCATAGCCCCGCGCCACCGCATCCAGGGCCTTGTTGACAGGTCCGAAGATGGCGTTGTGGAGCTTGCCGGTCTTGGGGCCGGCCTTCAGCATGTGCGAGCACATCATCGGCACCAGCGTCAGGGCCGCCGTCGTCGAGACGATCATGATGATGCTGACGATCCAGCCGAGCTGCTTGAACATCAGGCCCGCCATGCCCTTGATCATCGTCAGGGGCAGGAAGACGCAGAGCATCGTCAGGGTCGAAGCCACGACGGAGATACCCACCTCGCCCGTCGCGTGGACGGCCGCCTCCTTGGGCTTCTCGCCCCGTTCCAGGTGGGTGGAGACGTTCTCCAGGACGACGATGGCGTCGTCCACGACCATGCCGATGGCGATCGATAGCGCGGACATCGAGATGATATTCAGCGTGTTGCCCGTCGCGAAGAGGTACACCAGCGAAGCGAGCAGGGCGATCGGGATCGACAGGACGATGATGAAGGTCGCCCGCCAGCGCCCCAGGAAGAGGAAGACCACCAGCATGACGACCAGGAAGGTGATCAGGATGGTCTCCTTGAGGGTGTTGATCGTATTGATGATGTTGGTCGACGAGTCGACGACCGTGATGATCTCGATGTCGGAGGGCAGCGTCGGCTTGATCCGCTCGAGGGTCTTCTTGATGCCGCGGATGACGTTGACCGTGTTGGCGCCGCTCTGCTTCTGGATCACGATGCCCGCGCTGCGCACGCCGTTGGTGTAGGATTCCTGCTCCTTCTCCTCCTTGCCGTCCCGCACGGTGGCGATGTCCCGCAGATAGACCGTGCGTCCGCCCGAAGAGCCGACCACGATGTCCAGCAGCTCGGACGGGTCCTTGAACTCCTTCTGCACGCGCAGGTTGTAGGTCTCGGAGCCGATGTCGATGTTGCCGGAAGGGAGGTTGCGGTTCTCGGCCGCAATGACGGAAGCGATCGTGCTGACGCTCAGGCCGTACGCCTGCAGCTTGCTGGGGTCGCAATAGACCTGGATCTCACGCGTCGGCGCGCCGTTGATGCCCACCGTACCCACGCCGTTGACGCGGGCCAGCGGGGTCGCCACCTTGTCGTCCAGGATCTTGTCCAGGCCTGGAAGCGACTCATCGGCCGTGGCCGACAGGATCATGATCGGCATGTCGTCGGCGCTGAACTTGAAGATGACGGGCACCGAAGCGCCGTCCGGCAGCTGGGAGTTGACCATGTCCAGTTTGTCCCGGACGTTGTTGGTCGCCTCCTCGATGTCGATGCCGTACTCGAATTCCAGGGTCAGGATGCTGACGTTCTCCTTCGACCGGGAGGTCAGTTTCTTGAGGTTCGCGACGCCGTTCAGCGAATTCTCCAGGAGCTTCGTCAGGTTCTGCTCGATGTCCGCGGCGCTGGCTCCCTGGTAGGACGACATCACCATGATGACGTTGGAGTCGAACTCCGGGAACTGGGCGATCGAAGTCCTCGAGAGCGAGAAGATGCCGAAGATCATGAAGGCGATGAAGATCAGCGCCGTCGTGACCGGATGCTCTACCGCACTTCTGTAGATGCTCATAGACGCTCCTCCCTAGATTGCGGTGACCTTGGATCCGTTCCGCAGCGCGGAATGGCCTTTCACCACCACCCGCTCGCCTTCGGACAGGCCTTCGAGGATCTCGTATTCGCTGCCGATGTGGCGTCCCGGGGTGACCGGCACGATATCCACAGTGTCATCGGGACCGACGACATAGACCACGCGCACGCCGCTGCCCTGCTGCTTCTGCACGGCGGCGTCCGGTACCACGATGCTGCGCCGCACTTCGAAGGTCACCTTGACGCGGGCGTACATGCCCGGGCGCAGGACCCTGTCGCCGTTGGACACCAGGATCTCGGCGGAGAAGGTGTGCGAAGCGGGATCGATCGTGGGATAGATGCGGTTGACCTTGCCGGTGAATTCCCTCCCGGGAAGGGCGTCGGCCGTCAGGGTCACGCCGTCGCCCCGGTGCAGGCGGGTGTATTCGCTCTCGCTGATGCCCACGAGGAGCTTGACGGGCGTGATCTGCTGGACCACGTAGATCGGGGAAGCCATCGCATACATGTCGCCCGAATCATAGCCGCGCGCCGTCACGACGCCGTTGAGGGGCGAACGCAGGATCGTGTTCTCCACCAGGTTGTCATACTGCGCCCGGCTGACCTTGTAGGCCAGTTCCACGGCCTCGAAGTCGGACTGGGACACGCCGCCTTCCTGAAAGAGGGTGCGCAGGCGGCTCAGCTCCGTCGAGTCGTTGACCAGCTTGAGGCGCGCCTGCTCGAGGTTGAGCGCGTCCATCTCGGCCAGGACCTGGCCCTTCCGGACGAAATCGCCGACCTCGACGTTGATCTTCTTGATGCGGCCGCCGCTCTGGGGCACGATATTGTTGATGGCGTACGGCTGGACCGTGGACGAATAGACCTCGTCCTGCGGGACGTCCTTGTATGCGGCGAGGGCCGTCTCGACCTTCACGGGAGCGCCCGGCTCAGAGGGAGCCCCCGGGGCCTTCACCGCCTGCGAGGCGGCGGCAGGCGCCGCCTGGGAGGCTTCCGAAGCGTTTTTCTTTCCCATACAGGCAGCGACCGTCACGGCCGCTGCGACAATCATTGCAATCCGAGAGATGCGTTTCATATATCGTTTCTTGTTATTCGGTGAAATCATAGCCCAGGGTCTCCTCCAGGCTGGCCTTCGCGACCACGAACTCGTAGATCGCCTGCGAGACGGCCAGCTGCGCCTGGGTCAGGGCCAGCTGTGCGCTGTTCAGGTCCGTGATCGTGCTGCGGCCCACCTGATAAGACTTGGCCGCGATCCCATACGCCTTGCGCGCCGTCTCCTCGGCGACCTGCGCCGCCTGGTAACTCTTCATCTTCGTCTCCATCTGGCTCAGGTACCGGCCCACGGCGATCTTCAGCTGGCGTCCGGTGTCCTCGCGCTGCATGCGGAGCTCGTCCTGCTGGACGATCGCCTGCTTGACGGCGTGGTACCGGCGGCCGCCCGCAAAGATCGGGACCTGCAGGCTCAGCCCCACGAAGGAATACGGCGACCAGCGATACTCGCTGAAATTGAAGTCGTTGGTCATCGCGTTGATGCTGTAGTTGAACGTCAGCGCCAGGCTTGGAAGGGACGCATACTTCTGCATCTTGACCGCGTTCGCAAGCTCCTCGGCCTGGATCGCGAGCTGGCGCATCGTGCTGTTGTCCTCGAGCGAGACGTCGTCGTGGCGGTGGATGTCGTAGAACATCTCGTCCGCCCAGTCCGGCAGCGCCCCGGCCACGTCGATCTCCGTGTCGAGGTCCATCCCGAGGACGGCCTTCAGCTGCCAGAGGGCGAGCGCCACCTGGTTGGCCGACTCATAGACCTGGGGAATGGCGTTCTGCACCGTGGACTTCGCGCGGTTGTAATCCAGCTCGGAAGCCTTCTGGACCTGGTAGCGGCGCTCCGTCTGCGTGAAACTCTCGAGGGCGTTGTCGTACACCTCCTGATAGACCTTCAGGGCCTCCTTCGCCAGAAGGACCCCGAAGAAAGCCTGCTTGACCTGGGTCACCATGCTCAGGCGCGAGGAACGCGCCTTTTCGACGGCCAGCTCCACATCCTGCCCCGCAACCTCCAGGCTCTTCCAAAGCTGGGCATTCACCAGCGGCAACGCAGCCGAGACGCCCGTCGAAAACGTATTCCAACGGCCCACCTCGATGCCGCCGCCCGCCGTCCGGCCCCTGCCGGAACTCTGGCTTGCCCGCGTCAAAGGCTCATCCAACGCCGCCAGCGCCGCGGCCGTCTGTTCCTCACCCCCCTCCGCCATGCCGCTCAGCGAGCCCATGTCGAAATCCATGTACATCACCTGCTTCTTGATCGTGCGCTGATAAGAAGCCGACCCGTCGATCTGCGGGAACAACGAAGCGTACGTCCCCTTCCGCGCATACTGCGCCCGCTCCACCTCCTTATCCGCCACCTTCACGGCCACATTCTCGCTAAGGGCAATCTTCAGCGCATCCTCCAGCGTCAGCACCAGCGTCTGGGAGCCAGCCTCCCCGGCCAACCCCACCGTCCGCTCCGTCCGATCCACCACCTTGTTGGATCCACCCGGATCCACCTTATCCTTCTCCTTATACTGAGCCCCAGCCCCCACCGGCACCAAAGCCAGCACAACTGAAACTATCGGGAATATAACTTTCATACAATACCAACTAAAAAAGCCGAAGAATTGCTACAAAAATTGCACCATCGCGCGGGTGCGCAAGCTCCCGCGTGCAAGCAAACTATCAAACAGAGCCTATTAGTCCCGCAGACTCTTGGCGTAATGCGTGGGCGCAGCCTTCGGCTTCGGCGCCGCCTCAGGATGCACCGCCCGCGCCGGCGTCTTAGAAACGAACGACCAAACCAGCAATGCGATACCCGCCACGACGAACGGAATCGACAGCCACTGCCCCATATTCAACGTCATCGCCCGCTCAAACTCCACCTGCGGCTCCTTGATAAACTCGATCAGGAAACGCATTCCAAAACACCCCACCAGGAACAAACCGAAAAAGAATCCCCGGTGCACCTTATCCAACCGCTTCCAATAGATCCAGACCATCACCAACCCCAAAATCAAATAACTGACAGCCTCATACAACTGCGTCGGATGCTTCGGCTCCGTCTCCCCCCGAAGGTCGAAAATGAATCCCCAAGGCAGCGACGTCACATCCCCGT